>Ga0099826_10000994_pt1 | contig 15859 bp, 5 predicted proteins | sample Mtrugardesep15_FD_76830 | JGI IMG/M metagenome (GOLD analysis project Ga0099826, IMG submission 76830) | Root nodule microbial communities of legume samples collected from California, USA - M. trunc garden sep15 | ecosystem: Host-associated > Plants > Roots > Nodule | place: USA: California... | reverse complement strand
CCGATCTGTCACGATCGTAATGCCACTCATCGGAAACATGTTCTTCATATGATTGTGTTCTGTTTCCCTGAATTTTCTGTTTTTTTTTTTGACCTTTTTGTTTCTGGTTGCGTATTCAGCAAGTGTTCTTGTTGAATTGAATTACCTTAATAATTCTCTGATCTAAAAAAGTCACACAAAATAATAAATAAAAATTAATTTTTTTTTATTAATCCCCTGTTTTTGGGTGTTCAACCATGAAAATGGAAGATGAATTTTCTGGTTTGATTTTTGATTTTTACTGTGATGATGTTACTTTGATGAATCACGATGACTTCACGTGATTAAAGTTTTTAACTTTGATCACAAATAATTGAAAAAATTCCTTTCTTTTGTTGGAATATCCAACACGTTAGAAGAATGAAATACTATACTTCTCCTCAAAGTTTTCATCTTTTGACTCATCTTCAAATACCCTTTACCTTTTTCCGTTTTTTCATGCTTTTTATTCATCTGGGTCATCATCTAATATCTAATCATAGTTTTTTTTAAACGATCGGTGATGATTTTCTAATTTGGCTCAGGATTTTGTTTTTTGTTTTTTAATTTTGTATTTGGAAAGTGATTTTATTTTTCTTTATGATCCTCCTATGAATTTGGAGGTTCATGATTTGGTGGGTCTAAAATCTAAATGCATGCCTTTTTGTGCTTGTAGTTCATGATTAATGATGTTATGATCAACCTAGAAATTTGATCATAAAATTGAGTTTTTTCTTTTTTCCTTGTGTCACATAATGAGTTTATGTTAAATGTTAAGCATGTTTCTCTTTGTAGGTTTGAGACCTGAGATTTGCTAGTGAATTATATTTTTGAGGTACACATTTTTTGCAAGTTAGTAAAATACTAATATGTAAAGTTTCACATTCTATAATTTGAGAAACATAGGAATCAATCAATTAATTAAATGTAGTAATAATAAATTTGCACATATTTTGGTAACTTAGATATTTTCTTCTGCAAAGTTTGAGGGCACTGCTTAGAGTTTTTGCAGTGCCCATGGATGCCACAACCAGCGGAACCCCAACTATCCAATACCATAACATCACTGACCAGACAATTACTGCCATTGTTGTTGCCACACCACTTCCGACATTTCAACGGCAACAACGCCAATGCTTAGGAAACTCTGCTCCGGGAGAGTTTCCTTTGTCTGCCAGTCCCACTATTGTCCTCCATGTCCTGACATCATGTAATCTGGATCCTCAAGACCTCGCTAAACTAGAGGCAAGCTCTATCTATGCTTATATGTATTTCATCTATCAAGTTGATGTTCTTGAGTTGAATGCTATCTTTACCAATTGAGATTAAAGGGCATACACTGCCAGAGTAAAACTGATTTACATTGATATCCAATGAGAACATTTTATTTTGGCACTTCATATCATTAATTTTAAGATTCAATTACAACAGTGTTCTGACAAGTCAGAATAGTGGATTCTCATTGGATGCATGTGTAAATTTGGTTTACATTGTCACTGCATCCCCCCTGTAAACTCTTACCAATTTACTAATGCAAATAATGCTGCTGGCTTTGTTTTGTTATGTGTCTGCTGCAGGCAACATGCTCCTTCTTCAGGCAGCCAGCACACTTTGCTCCGGACTTTGCGCTGTCGTTATCCGAGCTTGCTGCATTTGACATGTGCATGAAGAGAGCCATCTTTAAGCCAATGACAACAGAAGAAAGGCAAGATTTGAAGCAAAGGTGTGGAGGTTCTTGGAAGTTGGTTCTGAGGTATTTGTTGGCTGGAGAAGCATGTTGTAGGAGGGAGAAATCACAGGCAATCGCAGGTCCTGGTCACAGCATTGCTGTGACATCTAAAGGGGATGTTTATTCATTTGGATCTAACAATTCAGGACAACTCGGTCATGGCACCACCGAAGAAGAATGGCGACCAAAGCCAATAAGGTTGTAACATGTAAACTTAAGTTTAAGTGGAAAGTGATCTTGTAGTTGATTTAAAAGTTAATGGAAGTTCGTTATGTTTCAGAACTTTGCAAGGCATTCGAATTATACAAGCTGCTGCTGGTGCTGGGAGGACAATGTTGATCACTGATTCTGGACAGGTCTATGCATTTGGAAAAGATTCTTTTGGGGAAGCTGAATATGGAGGTCAAGGATCTAAAACTGTCACAGCTCCAAGGTTGGTGGAGTCTTTGAAAAACATATTTGTTGTCCAAGCTGCAATTGGTAACTTTTTCACAGCTGTATTGTCAAGAGAGGGAAAGGTTTATACATTTTCTTGGGGTAGTGATGGAAAACTTGGCCATCACACCGATTCAAATGATATGGAACCTCATCCTTTATTAGGAGCTTTAGAAGACATACCAGTAGTGCAAATTGCTGCCGGATATTGCTACCTTCTTTGCCTAGCTTGTCAACCAAGCGGAATGTAAGCGCCAATCACATATAGTAATTTATTTCTTACATGTATTTACAGTACAAGTCTATATATCATTGTAAGAGTCTCACATTAATTAGATACGGTCTGAAATTGTGTTTTTAAATGATGAGTAGTTCTCACCTTACAAGCTGGTTTTTGTAGGGTTGAGTTAGGCCTAATTCAAAATTGTAAGAATCCTCAAGCTTAAGATTCATGAAGGGGTCAAACATTGTTGAGTCATATTCTTAAGTTAACTAGTTTATACATGTAACTTCATTCTTGTTGTATTTGAATGTTTTGTATGTCATGCTTCCTTGACAACTTGCAGGTCAGTATACTCAGTTGGATGTGGCTTGGGTGGCAAGTTAGGACATGGAACAAGAACTGATGAGAAGTTCCCTCGTTTGATCGAACAGTTCCAGACGCTAAACCTTCAACCCATGGTTATTTCAGCCGGTGCTTGGCACGCCGCTGTGGTAGGAAAGGATGGCCGCGTTTGCACATGGGGATGGGGCCGATACGGTTGTTTGGGACATGGGAATGAAGAATGTGAAGCAGCACCTAAGGTGGTAGATGCATTGACCAATGTCAAAGCTGTTCATGTTGCAACAGGAGATTACACAACCTTTGTGGTTGCTGAAGATGGTGATGTTTATTCATTTGGTTGTGGAGAATCTGCTAGTCTCGGACATAATGCAGTAATTGATGCAGAGGTCAGCTTTGTTTATTCATTTATTCCATGACCATGTATGAAGGCCACATTATGCATTTCACGAATTGTTAATTAATAACCAATAATCTAAATAATGGATGAAGATTTAGACAGCAATGTAGCACCAACACATCAAATTGAAAGCATGATTGCTGTTTGATACTTCTGACAAACAGTGGTACAAGTGGATACGTTCAATAGCTTATATTTTATCGGTGTCTACGTGTTAGTGTCATGTCTGGTGTATGTGTCTGTTGGTGCTTAATTCAGTTATAAGCTAATAATTTAAATAATTACAATTCAAATATTTGTTAGACATATTGATAATGGTGATATTTTTGTTGTTAATGTTATGATTACAGGGCAACAGACATGCAAATGTGCTAAGTCCAGAGCTTGTGACATCACTGAAACAGATCAATGAAAGGGTGGTACAGATTAGTCTAACCAATTCCATATACTGGAATGCTCATACCTTTGCTCTCACTGAATCAGGGAAGCTTTATGCATTTGGGGCTGGAGACAAAGGACAGCTAGGAATTGAACTTGTTGCCAACCAGACCGAAAGGGTAAATCCAGAACGAGTCGACATTGATCTTGGTTAACTGTTTGTGCTAATCACCAATTCTTTAAACGGTTTTTATCGTCTAATTTATGATCATCATCATGCATAGCATTTAGTGTTTAAATTTCCTTGTCTATTTTGTAAATATAATCAAAAGAATGCATCGGTATCATGAAGGTCCAAGGTAGGTAGAACAGCTAACAAGGGCCTCAGCTACTGTCTTTATGGTCTTTCATATCAGTCTTAGGCTTCAACTGTTTGTTGATAGTTTATTTATACATTGTTGAAGGTTCATTTGTTTAAAGTTTAACTCTCCTTAATTTGTTTTCATGGCATCATTTGGTCTAAAATTGTTTGTCAAATTTATCATTCATAATTTATTTACTATTTGTTTACCTCAAAGCATGTGGCGTTACTTTTTCCTATCCATATTATTTTTGTTATAACAAATTTGACAAATGATATGTCATTTATATATGTCTTATTAGTTTATTTTGAAATTAACAAAATTTTTTAATCACAAAGAGACCCAAACCCAAACCCAAAACAAGAAAGAACTACAAAGCAACCAAGTGGGGGAAGCTTTCACTCATAGAAATGGAAATTGTTTTGAACTTTAATCAACAAACATATACATGTCATTATTGTTTTAATATTTATTTTATTTTGTTGCAAAGATATGATATAAGTATTTATCTTTTTGTAGAAAATTCTGAAATTCAAATAAAATACAAATGTATATTTGATTCAACGGACTAAAGTTTTATTCTTGGTTAGGAGATATGTTCATACTTACAGCTCCACAATGCCTAGAATGAGATGAGCTCTAATTGAGTGAACTTGTAGGACACTAAACAAATTAAAATTAATGAACACAAAAGATTAGAACATTGCCTATTAGTGGTGGATCAAGTAGTACGGGTAATCTATAACAATATATAAAGGGGAATCACTATTTTGAGTTGGACTTTTTCTTTTATTTTACCCTTTATTTAAACTATTTAAATAATTAGTTAAAAAATTCCGTAAATTTCATTAAAATTGGAATAATCCGCAACAAAAGATGGAACATAATTAAAAAATTACGTAAATTTCATTAAAATTGGAATAATCCGCAACAAAAGATGGAACAATCAACAACAATATGAACAAAATATTAGACACTATAAAATTATCTTGACATGATGTAATACATATCGTATTTTGGTGGAACATTTTTTCTTCCTATTTTATTTTTCATTTGATTATTTTTTAGCCTTGTATCGTTCATTGTTAATAAAAGTTAAAAGACCGCCACTGTAGTGTCCATTTAGTAGTAGTAGTAGTAGTAATTGTCAAAAATAAATAAATAATAGGTGTAAAAGGATTTCTTTTGTTTATGTAGTAGTAGTAGTAGTAGTAATAATTGTTAAAAATAAATAAATAATAGGTGTAAAAGGATTTCTTTTGTTTATCAAGGAAAACCTCATATGGTATATCACAAAACATTATGATATTGTTTGATTTCTCTATTTTTAAGGCTTAAATATGTACATCATCCCTACAAATATCAAGTATTTTGGTTATAGTTTCAATAAAAAAAAATTGTTTTAGTTCTTCCAAATATCCATTTACTTTTTTGCTTTTGGTCCTTGTTGTTTTGGTTTAGTCCTTGAAATTGATTTATATTGGATTTGGTCTTTGTAATATGTAACGGTTGAATATTAGTACAAGGCAAAATAAAGGATGCATATTAGTACAAGACAAAATAAAGAATGATGTCAAGCCTCAGTTCTTAATGCAACGGTTGAACGTCCAAATAAAAAAGACATGCAACTATCTTTGAGGAAATGACAAGTGGTCATCAAATATAAGACAAGTTGATCAAGTTCATAGCAATTAAGAATATCTTTTGATTAACAAATTGTCAGCAAAACACATAATTTATGCCAAGGAGTTAAAATCAACATTTGAACATGATGATCATCTGCACGGTCAGTTGCATTTACGCCTAGTACAGTACATGAGCAAAAATCATATGGGTCATTGATATATTTAAATTGAGTTTAGTACATATCAAGATCTTCAAGTACAAAGAAGCAATTCTCGCAAACTCTTCAAATCAGAGAATTCACTTCAAGAAAAAAGAGATATAACAAATACTTATACAATATGAATGTCAATTATACAAATGCAATATGATTATATTATATCTATTAAAAATACTTCATACATGAATTTCAATTATACAACAAATTTATATTGATTAATTAACGACGTGAAATTGAAGGTTGAAATGAATGTTAAAATTAAAAATATTTTATCAATATGGTATCATGTCACTATATGATGTACTCCAATTCACTCAAACAAGGTAACTTACTTCTTACAACAATTTATTTGATAAATACAAAATATTTTCTTAAAATAGACAAATTAATAGACTTATTTGCGCTATCGTTTAAACTAAAAAATGTATAACTTAACATAAAAATGGTAAAATTTTAATACATGGTCATGGTTACTCTAGTTATTAAATTATTTTGTTTGAAAGAAGTAATAATAAAATAATAATGAAATTTGATGGTTATATGGTGATTCACTATTATTCTCGTGGATCTTATTGTACCATACATTTTAACTCCAACGTCTCTACTTTAATATTATCATCTGATTGAGCTTCACAACTTAACCTTATCTCTTTCTACAAATACTCATTTCAAATTTACCATTTTTTATTAGTTTTATCTACATTAACTCTTAATATATGACAAATGTTAATTTTTTATTGTCCATCCCTTTTTCTTTCTCTCACAATTCATTTCATTTATGATTGCACTAATAAATTAATTAACGCAACTTATTTAATGAAACACAATTGAACAACAACGTTAAAAACAACAACACTAAAAAAACTTGTTCTCTCTTATATTAGTTTAGTACTCAATTGACAATACAGTTTTTAATATAGAATATTAAATGTATTAATATTGTCGGTAAAACCTCCTTATCAAAAAATATTTTTTGACATTGAACCAATTGCTATTTGCTTAATTACAAAAATACATGATGATTTTATTGAGACAAAACTTTATCAGTGGTGGAACAAAGATAAAATCATGGAATGTGTAGAATTTTCAGAATAATAATAGAAAAAAAGGAAGCAATAAATAGAGGTATGATCCTAGCCTGAGATAATCGTTATTTCAAGAAATTAAATAGCTCAACGAATGACAAGAGACAGATATTGGTTGAGGGAAAGTTGTGGCATGAAGAAAGTACAAAATTTATTATTGTATCTATTATGTTGATGTCTATAACAAATGATAGGAAACAAAGAAATATTTGATATGGGGATGTTGAAAAGTTTAAGTTGTCAATCTTATCTCTTTTGTTGGTGTTAGGTAATCTTAACGAAATTTTAAAACCAGGACAAACCAAGAAATGGAGGTATGATCCTAGCCTGAGATAATCGTTATTTCAAGAAATTAAATAGCCCAACGAATGACAAGAGCCAGATTTTGTTGAGAGAAAATTGTGGCATGAAGAAAGTAAAAAATTTATTATTGTATCTATTATGTTGATGTATATAACAAATGATAGGAAACAAAGAAATATTTGATATGGGGATGTTGAGAAGTTTAAGTTGTCAATCTTATCTCCTTTGTTAGTGTTAGGTAATCTTAACGAAATTTTAAAATCAGGACAAAGAAAAAAAAAATCAATTTATGGCTATATATATGTGATAAAGACTTCAGGACATAGATGATTAACATGGTTTTATTACATTCTTTTGTTGAATACATCATTTTGGAAACTTAGTGAGTTGGTTGGATATAATGTTTGTACAGACGAGAAAAAAAGTTAGAGGTGCGTAAATATTTAAAGAAATTGAGACATTATATCATAGAACAAAAATTTATTTTTTAGAAAATATTAAGATTGGAAATCAAAGACATGGATAAAGAAATTGTTGATGATAATGTTACCGAGATAGAGGATAATCTATAAGTATTGATATATAAAAAAAGAAATGAGATAAGAAATGTAAAGAAGATAAAGAAAGAAAGTTAGATATGTAATCGTCAAACATTAAACAACTTGTAAAAGTTTGAATAATAATGGATGATATAATAATTGAATCGAAAATGGTTCATACATCATATAAGCATTTAAATACTATCGAGACTCTAATTTTGAAACAAGTAGAGATGATACTACATGAAATTGATAGATTTGAAATATACCACAAGGACAACGACATGATAAACGATGAAATTGTTCAAATATAAATAAAGCAATAAAGTATTTGACAAGTATAATTGAAGTCATTGACATATCTAAGAAAAATAAAAATCTTGTACGTGCAACTTTTTATATTTACAAATTAGTATTAAAAGACTAAATACTCATTAGACTATGAGTTAAAAAACATACAAATAGAATATGAGTATATCATATCCATTAAAAATATTTTAAATATAAATGTCAATTATAAAACAAATTTAGATTGATTAATTAACAATATTAAATTGAAGGTTGAAATGAAGGTTACAAAATCAAAAATATTATATCAATATCATAAACTTTGTCATTGAATATTTACTCACACAACATAACTTAATGCTTACTATAAAATCAACTCATGATCTTTGGATTGGATCATGGTTTTTGATCAACTGTTACTTAAAAAGTATCATGCGTCTTACTCTGATTTGATGAGATTTTTTTATCAAAAGAATGATTATGAATTAAAAGTTCACTTCAGTTGCAACAATGACAAATGTACAGATTAAGGGGTTTGCTCGGCTGTGCGATACTCAAAATCGGGAGAACCTGCTAACCTGATATATTCCTCGTATTCTAGACAGTATGATGAACACAAACTTGTTCTTAATGTTATATTATTTTGATATCAATCTCCATTTCTTTGAAGTTTGTATGTTTTTGAACAGACTTTATTGAAATATGTTAACTAAGTTCTTACACTTTGAAGTGCTGAAATTGCCATATGTTATAAGAAATTTGGATTTAGATGCAAAAAAAAAAAAATTACTTTAAAAAATATAAAATATATCATATTCATTACTTGAAATGGATCAATGAATTGATTTATTTACGCTATTGTTTGAACTACAAATCAATATATAATTTAACACAAAAATGGTAAGACTAATAGTCAATAGTTATATGATTATTCATTGTTTCACCGATGACTCTTGTTGTAACATTGTTGTAACTTAAATTTATTAGTATTGATATGAAACTAGAATGAGGTGTCGTTATGGTGAGGTTTAGAATGGGAAAGGGAACTTGTTTCCCACCATGGAAAAGTAAATTTTAATCATTGGATCAAATGAATAATACACTCTTATCATATTCCTTTAACATCAAATTACCACCTCCAAAAAAACTCTAGTAGACACCGAAATTGACATTCAATTCCTGCAATTAAGTTAGCAGATCTAGCATCTCATCTACCACAAAACTATAACTCATTTGACATTTCTATCTTCATCGTGTTATTCTTGAAAAAAAAAACATACCCAAAAAATTAAAATGTTGTTCTTAGAAAAACATACCCAGAAAAATAGATACATAAACAATCTTCACGTGGTGCAACAAAGAAGCACCCTTTTATGGAACATGCAATTAAAAACAATTTTCTTCAGTTGTAATCTAAGAACAAATTAAAAAACAATCTTCATGGCTTCAATCAAAGGAAGCCAAATTCACTGTTTTAAGTGACATTACAGTTTTAAGTAACATTACAGTTTTAAGTGGTTTCAAATTGCAATGGGTCTTGAATCCTATGAGGTTCCATTCATGTGCTATCGAAAATTCTTTATGCTTGTAGCTTTAACATTTCAACTCAACAATATTCTAACAATCTAGCTTTTTTTATTCTAAAAATCCTAAGATTTTTATTTGTATGTGTTCTTGGGTTCTTACAAGAAAGGCCATGAATCAATGTATTAGATCTATGAAGAAAAAAGGGTACCCATGAAAGGGATTGAGAAACCAATTTCATACGAAACTGCAAAATTCAATTTAAAAACCAGTATTCAATTTGATAATTTTTTCATGTTAAACTTTGGTGAGGTGGATTGTTGACTTAAGTGTGGTGGTGGCGGTGAAATGAGAGAGATGATAGTGAGGTTGAAGATATAGTGTGTGCAGACTATAATAAGACCAATGATCCTCTTTAACCTAATGGTAAATATTTACTTTCCCATGGTGGGAAAGAACTTTCCTTTCCTATGCTAAACCCCACATGTCGTTATTTCAAGAAATTGAATAAATCAACAAGTGATTGTAGATGGATCTAGCTTTAGGAAAAACTGTGGCGACATAAAGAATGCAAAATATATAATGTTGATGTATCTTTTATTTTAAATTATGCAACAAATTATATCAAACAAAAAAATTACGTTAAGATATTAACATATATTGGGAAAATAAAAACATTGCACGTGCAGATTTTTATATCAATGAGTTAATATTAAAATTGAAAAAACTCATTAGCTTGATAATATCTAGGTTTTCACTAGAGAAGATGATTTCAAACGTCAAACAATCAAAACTTAGTTACCCTGTGTGTACTTTCAAAAGTCATAAAATCAAACCTTACTTATCATTTGTACTTAATTTACGTGTGATTCATAATGACAAATTCAACCTTTATTGTAACTTTTTCGTATCTCATGTGTCCCTCTACCGAGGGATTGAGGGAGAATATCCTACAGGGAGCCATTCCAACATGACGGAAGTTTAGGAAGTTCTTAATTAATGAATACGAGTTTCTGCCTGAAAACATCAAATTGATCAAAGATAAAAACAAACCATCGCCTCAGAAGGTTATTGTAGTTCGAAAGTTGTGTAAGTTTGTATCGATGATAACCTTGCTTATTTGTTCATTGGTCATGGAGATCGTGATGTTGATTATTACGACAACACGGATAATGTAGAATACCATGTGTGTGGGATGTACGACGACGTTCAAACAATGATAGAAGGTAATTTTCTTTTTCATTTAAAAGTGAAGATTATGTTGTTGTGTGTTAAGACCACCGTTTTTATTTTTATTTTTATTATACTTGGTTATAATTGTAACAGTTAAGTTGAATGCCCCTCTAAAAAAAAGTTAATTAGGATGTCTTTTTTTTTTTTAACTAATTTTTCACTTTTTTGATCAGGAGAAATAACTTTATAACATGACATAGTAGTAATTACAAAAAATAATATTAAACAATAATATATGGTTTATTTAAAAAATTGTGCATGGCGAAAAATTAAGTTTGAATAAAGTATTTTACAAGTAGAATTGAAGGCATTGACATATTCACGGAAGATAAAAACATTGTACGTGCAGATTTTTATATCAACAAGTTAGTATTAAAAGGGAAAAAATCATTAGACAACGAGTTAAAAAATATACAAATACGATATGAGTATATTATATCTATTAAAAATACTTCCTTAAAAAAAATCTATTAAAATACTTCAAATATGAATGTGAATTATATAACAAATTTATATTGATTAATCAATAATATTAAATTGAAGGTTGAAATGAATATTAAAAATTAGGAACATTTTGTCAATATCCTATGTCATGTCACTAAATAATGTACTCCGATTCATCCAAACAACATACTTTACTGCTTACAACATTTTTTTTTTATTAATAACCATCAAATATACCACATTGATTTTACCATACAACATATTAATTGATTTCTTAGCATTATTGTTTGAGTTACCAAAGAACGTATGACTTAACACAAAAATGGTGGAATTTCAGTCCTTCGTCATGGCTATCCTAGTTCTTATATTTTTTATTCATTTTTGCATATGTTTTATGCTTTTATATTATTTTGTTATGTCTACTATGATCATAAATGAGTATAGTTTTTAGTCTCCAGTTTATGGAAGAAATCCAATGATATATTTTCTATAATCCTAATTCTTTTTTTTTTTTGTTATGGGCTCCAAAACTTTTTAATTTAATATTTTGTTCTTCATATGTGTAGCCATAGAAGTATAGTTATCTAATCTTAGATATCAAGCGATAGATTGAAAGACGATGCTCGATATCGACAAATATGATTAGATAACTATATAACTATAATCATACGATCTTAGACATCAATTAATAGACTGAAATGTGAGGGTTGATGTCAAATATATAAGATTGAACAAGAGATTCCAAGCATTAAAGTAGTCTAGATTCTCATGAGATTTTTTTTTTTTAATAGCGATTCTCTTGAGATTGTATATAGAGAAAATCGATCTTAATGAATTTTATCAACAATTCCACTAAAATTAGGATGTTTTGTTGCTTCAAGACACGCTTTTGCATCTCTGAAAGGGGACATTGGTTTACATCATCTTTAAAAAATTTATTCCCATTACAAATAAGAAGAATTGATGTTGTAGTTTCTATCTTAGTAATGAAACTGCAATCCTAAAGCGTTTTTATATTATTGCATATTTTCTATCAAAAATCGTTTCTCGAAACTATCAATTTTTTAGCTAATCACCATAGAAAAAAATTAATACTCAACAAAGTCTATGTGGGATCAATAATTTTACTATGCGATAGAATCATTCACATCCGGCCTATCAGTAAGCACACAACGTAAATCAAATTCAAAATCAACTTGCCTTGTTAGTTAACATTATATAACAATAATAGGTTTCATGGAATATGAATTTCATCTAATGAGAATGAATAAATGGGTCTTTTTAACTTTAGAGGAACACGTTAAGAAATTCAAATGTAAAAGTATTACATTGAAACTATTTTTATATTAAATTTCTTAATATATATGACCTTAGAGTTAGATTAACCGTTAACGTATGTATTTGCCTAAATAATTAATAGTATGGTTATAATATGTGTCTATATGAATCTGAAATCAATTGTTAGCATATACTTTAGATGTGATTGATGAAAAAAGGGATTGAATTTGTGTATTACCTCTAGCAATAGTTAATTCATTGTGCCATCAATTAATGAATTATAGAATTTGGTAGCATCATGGGAACGGTAGCTAGTTGAGCACATGGTGTGCTTATGATAAGCAAAATGCGTTATCTTAATCCAAATCAAATAATGCAACAATCACATGCACATTTTGACAAAACTCATTGTGGAGATGTGAATGTCCTAATGTACGGTGATATACGACCTCAATATAATCATTTGGATCAATACTATAGCAATTTCTTTCCTTTTGTTAATTCATGCTTTCAAGTTTCAATTATCATATGCATGCATCCAAAGCACATGATTGCTAGAGAAGCCATATGATAAAACATCTTCACATGCCCTTTGTATGTAAAACTGATTTCGGTTTTCCGTTACTTCGGAAGAGTGATACGCAAGCAAGGAGATTAAGATATTGTCACAAAACCAACCATATATGGCCGTATACCAACCATTCCATATATTTTAAATCTCTAGCAAGTTATAAGTCGTATATATTTGTATTTAATTATCTCAAAAAAGTCTATTTGTCAAACATTAGTGGTAATAGGAAAGTAATTTATTTAATCACTTTATTGATAAATTTATTTATCTTGTTTTGACATTTATAGTCTCTGAAGCAACTCTAGAGATAGTTTTATTAACGATGAAAATTGTTAAGACAAAACTCAAATATAAAATAGACAATGAATTTCTTGCATATAACTTAATTGTTTATATTAAAAATATATTGATAGTCTGTTTAACACAATGTAAATCATGGATGAATTTGATTCGCTTGAATCATAGTTAAACTCAACTTTCTAAAAACTTTTTTTCCTTATTAGTAAGCTATTTAATATATTATTATTTAATATAAACATATAATTCTCTTGATCGAGAGTTTTGTCATTACTCGGATCGAAAAAATTAGTTTATGCATCTACTCGGATTGAAATTTTTTTCCTCGCATATCCTTCATCTAAAAACTAGTTTCGAAAGAATGATTTAGAGCAAATATAATGATCCGTACAGTCACAAAATAATTGATCCATCTTACAATTTGGTTTGATAAGAAAATTTAGGTTTGATATGATTATTTCAAAAAAAAAATAATTAATGATTAAGCGGTGCATTTTTTTCATTAGGACTTTAACACATCATCGTACTATTACACACGTAATCCTGAATACATTCTTTTGATCCAGTTATGCAAGTTATTCAAATTCATATTGGACGCTACTATTTCTTGATTTGACTAAATTATACATTTTCACGATTTGATGAATTTTATTTAACTTAGCGTATGATTAGAGATAACCATTTCGTATGATTCCTTTATTGTCATTATGCACACAATGATGTCAACAACCTGTTTACAAAACAAATCAACTAATATTGTCTTTCCTTCTCAAGTGATCAATTACTTGAGCAACTTTTCCGTTCAATAAAACGTGAAAGAAGCCACTACTATGCCAAATTTGCCTTATCTATAATTTAATTCCATTCAACAGTTGAGATTCCTTGGCTGCTTAAGTATGTACTTTCTATATTGTTGAATTGACAAGAAAGCCAAGTTTTAAATTGAAAATTGATAGAGCTTGAAAATAGTTTATAAAAGAAAAGGGCATATTATTCACTTTAATGATATAGCTTCAATTTAATGAAATATTGAAGAATAATCTATGGTACAAGTCATCTGAAGACCGACGCAATACGTTATTTGATTTTCATCTAATCATTGAGATTCATTACTAGAAAAAAAAAATTTCTTCAATATTTCATCAATCACCTTATCTTTTCCAAGTTTCGAATTCACCTAAATTATGATTATTTGGTATTATTTAACCACAACATATCATACTCTCTTTTTTCTAACAAAATAAAAAATATCTTTTGAAAAAGATGTGCCACGTGGTAGTCACTTTTGAATTGAAGTGGATGAAAGTGGAGGAGGAGAAGGATCAATATACCACTTTAAAAAATTATTTTTAAATAAATCAAACATGTGAGGGCCATGCATAGAGAGAGATGGAGATAGGTAGCCATTAATGTTTAGCATTCATAGCCACACTACTCAATTGGAATCTCACTGTATTGGTCTCCTTTTGACGAAAAAAGTGATCCACCCAAAATCCAGAGTTTGGTCCAATTTGAAGAAGCTCGTTTAGACAAAAATGGGGTCAATGAGATCAAGGGCTGAGATTAGCCACTAAATCTGTAGGCCCCACCTTTTGTGAGAAGTATTAAAGGGAACACAGCCCACATGGGTGAACATGCATTCTCATCTGTGTCTCAACCCATTCACGGATGGTACGGTTTTCCCATGTGTAAATTAATTTAGTTTCTATTTTTGAAGAAAGAAAATTAATATGGCTATCACCTAAGAATTATAGACAAAAATGAAGTTTTTACATTTGAAAAGTTTAATGATTACGTTTAACATTTTACACATATTTCATATTTCTCAACAAAAATAAACATTTTCCAGAGATATATCATTATAAACAACTTGTTTATAAGCTATGAACCATGATATTGATATAAGGAAAATGCTATGAGTATTAATAATGACACTGACACCGACACCCCTTAAAAAGAAAATGACGCTGACAAGTCAATACATAATTAGATAAAATGAAATAATTAAATAAATATAACAATGTGTTAGTATTATGTTTGTGTTTGACACAGATCAGATATTAAACATGTCCAATTGTCAAGATTTCTTGCGTAAATATTCGAGGCTATTCCTAAAATAACAGAAAGAATTTAAAATGGAAGCCAAAAAAGTCATGTAGATAGATTCCATCTCAGCACATTTCAATTCATTTTATTTTCCTGCGCAGTTGACGCTCATGCATGTGTTATCGTCAGACCATTTAGTGTTACATCATTTTCTTAATTATAAACCATTTTATTTTATGATTGTCACAATTAATTCCCTTGCTATCCTGATCCCATCACTTTGTAATGCTAGATAAGGCATCATTAATCTTTTATATAGTTACCACTCATGGATCACGTCACATAAATAAATGCACAATGTTAATTTGATAATGTCTAAGACAAGAAGAATTGCTTTGCAATTATAAATGTCACACGATATATTATTATTCACGAAAAATAAAATCTAAACAAAAGAAATATATATATATATATATATATATATATATATATATATATATATATATATATATATATCTTTTTTT
>Ga0099826_10000993_pt1 | contig 15865 bp, 4 predicted proteins | sample Mtrugardesep15_FD_76830 | JGI IMG/M metagenome (GOLD analysis project Ga0099826, IMG submission 76830) | Root nodule microbial communities of legume samples collected from California, USA - M. trunc garden sep15 | ecosystem: Host-associated > Plants > Roots > Nodule | place: USA: California... | reverse complement strand
ATATATATTAACCTTCTTCAATATATATATATATATATATATATATATGGGATGTATTAAATAAGAAGTGATTTTAAAATGAGAAGTAAGAAGGTTAAATAGCAGCCGTTAGATTAAAATACACAGTTTAAATTAAAAGTTGGTTTTAATGGAAAACAATAAATTTATAATGGTAAGTTCCTACGTAAAAAGTTAGAAGTAATTTATATGACACAATAAATTTATTTGAGAGTGGAAAGCAATGGAATTACTTGATCAACAAACCAAATTAAAGGATTATAGCTTTCTTTTCTACTTCTTCTAAATTGATTGACAAGTTATCTAGTTAACATTAACAAACATTTTTTAGGGGATTAACAAATATATTTGAAAGTTAAATTTTTTGAAAGATGAAGATAAATTTTATCTCTCTTTATAAAGTCACTTTTCCCCCAATTTCTGAAGTCTAGTGTTCAAGTTTAACAACTTTAGTTCCCTAAAAAAAGAAAAAGTTTAACAACTTTAATAACAACAAGTTTATAAATGACAATGATGAAAATCATGAAATTGAATCAAACAACATGGGATATCAAAGGTTCAAGTTTCCCCAAATGTTTGATTTCTAGGATTCAATCTTCTCTTAATTTTTTTTAACCAACCTTGAATTGAATTAAATGATAATTTTTAAGCAGACAAACAAACCTAAAGTGAAGGGAATCAAGTGACAAATGATACCACGAAGTGAACTAGAGAAGAAAAAGAAGGGTAGTTGTGCTTGAAGAGTGAAACCAATTTTGATTCCCTTCACTTTAACCTTGAACTTGAATAAAGAGTGCAGATCATTGCCACGTCATATTGTTAAATGACACTCGTCATAGCTCTTGCACGACTCCTCGATTAGATCCTCGTAGTTGTAGAACAAAAATACACAACTCAAGGATTTTTTTAGTAAAATGTGGAAGGTAAATGTTTCAATTTTTTGGTTGGCTTAAAATTGAATGAATCAAAATCCAAATTGTTTATATTTGAGGGACCAAAAGCAAAATTAAAGAGCCAACGAAACTGGGTGTCTTACTCGGGACACTAATCCATAGCTTCGCCATCAGCGTCGTTCGTTCCTGCAGCAGCAATGTTGACGATGATGAGCCAAATTCGTTTACCTCTGTATTGCTGCCACGCCTCTGCTTCAATCTCGGAGACACGTCATCAAGTTCTTAATGACAACACAGTCTCCTCCGTCAGCAGAAGACAAGAGATCCGTCTGGGTTTACCCAGTAAAGGTCGTATGTCTTCTGATACACTCGACCTTCTCAAAGATTGTCAATTGTCAGTTAAGCAGGTCAATCCTCGTCAGTATGTTGCCCAAATTCCTCAGGTTAGGTTAATTACCTCACTCACCTGCTTCATTATCAACTATTCATTTCATCTTCATAATCATTTTTCTTATACTGCAGATTTCAAACTTGGAAGTCTGGTTCCAAAGACCTAAAGACATTGTTAGAAAATTGTTATCTGGAGATCTTGATCTTGGTATTGTTGGACTCGATATACTCACTGAATTTGGACAGGTCTACATAATTTACATTTTGTTAGGTTTATATATGATTTTAATTCGCACAATTAAGTTTTTTTTGGTTTTGTACTGTGAATTCAAAAACTACGATGTTTATTGCTTTTGCTGACCATTCATGTTCAGTTTTTTTTGTATCCTTGATTCTATAATAAATTTTGCTTTCTTAAAACGTGGAAATGATTTTTAAGATTAATAGCAAAGCTGTGTACATGCCTTAATGGGTAAGAGGAGATTCATTGGAGGGAAGTTTTCATATTTTGCAGCAACTATCCTTCCCAATTAATGAATGTGATTGTTTTTACGGTTACATAGCAACTACCCTTCCCAATTAATGTTATTGGAGGCAAATCATTGACCATCCTTAACACCATTATTTTCTTAAAATTAAATTAATACATGCCTTAAACTCTACTCATCTGATGCCTTCAATTTATTCAGAGAAGCATTAGATCACCTTCTCGTTTCCGTTTCTTCAGTCTTCTTTGCTGCCGCATTAGCAGCAGTACCATATCCTCTTTTAACCTTTTATTTCTTAGAATTTATCTTTTTCCTAGTAGAAATAGCTTCATTTCTCCAAAATTTAAGCACATGTAAAAGCCCTGCATTTTTTTTGGGGAATGTTCACTTGGCACAACCAACGTCTTAGACGCTATAGCCTCTCTATGTGACTTGTTACTGACAGTGAAGCAATTTTCATCGGTAAAAGCAACTAGTGTGCACAAATTTTGGTTTTGGAATTTATCCCCCTACGAAATTTGAAAGAATTTGTGGCATATTGTTTTCATTTCCTCTCTTAGTAAGCATAGAAATATTAACTATGTAAAAAGTTCCCCGCAATACCAAATATCTGAATTTGCCTCACTATCTTAGCTCAAAACCGCACGAAGAATAAACCACCTTGAAATTGGGAGACCTCTAGACCCAACTGCAAACATGAATCTTCCGATGCTTTGACAAGGCGGTAACTCCACTTGAAGCTCATCATGGTTTTCATAATTGATGATAACAGATGAAATCGTTTTCTATAGAAAAAAGGAATAGCATATCCCGATTCTGCACCTAAGGAATAAAACCAACTGAAATTCTATATTCTAACCTATTAACCATTATGCCAACTTGCCCAGTGAAGCGGCATCAAACATTCCCGCTAAATTTAAAATTCAAACATTCTTATCCTATATTTAGTACAATTAACATGAATAAGACTTCACTGATAATTCCCACACTGATGAGTCCGAAATTGAGGATGCTAGTCGTATTCATAATTTTAGAAATGTTACAAGATCAGCTTGCTCTTCTTTGAAACATCTATCTCTGGTCATCATGGAGAATATCTCTGAACATGTTAAAGTTTCATGCAACTTTGTGTGCTTTAGCCCAGATTGGCGGTTCTACTTGCGTGTTTCTTTTTTGTATGTTGTCTATCTAAGTAATATCCACAATCTTTTTTGTATGCCCTGATCATGCAACTTTGCTTTTCCCTCAGCTTAAATGCAATTGCAGAACAATGTTATGGGATATCCATGAGAATCAATATTTTTATTTTATAACAATTATCCTTTATCAGGGCAATGAAGATCTTATCGTTGTCCACGAGGCTTTGGAGTACGGTGATTGTCGTTTATCCATTGCGGTGAGTTGAAATTACATGCTTATGAAACTGCTAGATTATACTCCTATCGATTTCATTGTTTTGTGCAATTAACTCTCTTAAGTAACCCCTGTTGTTTCAGATTCCGCAATATGGGATATTTGAAAATGTAAATTCACTAGAGGAGCTAGCAAAAATGCCTCAATGGACAGAAGATAAGCCTCTGCGAGTTGCAACTGGATTCACCTATGTATGTGATTCACATTTAACTGATGTTTTGAAGTTTTATCTGTGGCACAGTTTCTGTTGTTTGTTTTCCTTTTAAAAGAGAAAGTCTGATCTGAGTTTCCTTCTTACTCTTCAGCTGGGTCCTAAATTTATGAAAGATAATGGTATTAAGCATGTGGCATTTTCGACTGCTGACGGAGCACTGGAGGCAGCTCCTGCGGTAAGAGATAGTGTTTGTTTTATTCAAAGTTATTCCTGTATGTTTTCAGATTCTAAATCATATATTTGATTGTTTTGTGTTTTGTTATGAGTTATGACTTAAATCAAATGATAGTTATTGGGATTTGGAAGGAGTTTGACTGCTATAGTTGTTGATAAATTCTGTCTTTGCTGTATAGCTTAATACACACTAGTCATGGTTGAATATTTTCTGTGATCCCAAAAATCAAAGATAACCATGCCGTTAATGTCTAATGGCTGAAACATATTATCTTCAAATTTCATAGGATGAAAAACTGTATAACTGAAGATACATTCTACCTTGTTGGTTAATTTGTGGCTAGATATGCATAGAGTAGTCAATATTCTGTATTCAAAGATGACAAGTCAAGAATTATAAACTGTAGGTTTCTTGAGTGTTCATTAAAACTTCATTTTTTGTTCTGAAAGATATAATAAGCTTTATGCGCTTTTGTCGTTTCCCATCTATATTTTCTCACTGGAAAGCTTTATGTGCCATGTTGACCGGCATTTGTGAACGTCCTGATTTTAGTAGGCATTGTTTGAGTAAATTAAGGACCCCATTGAATTGAGAAGTCTGATCTAATTATAAATTTCTGTTTTTTTTTTTGTGAAGAAGTTCTGGTTTCTTGGTTAAACTTGCATGTGCTCTTTTTTTCTGGTTTATGTGGAGGGGGGAGTGATGTGAGATTGAGTCTGTGTTTTACGATTGGGTCCCAAGGCCTGTTGCCATTGAACTCTGCTCTTGGTGATAACTGACAACATCTATCTAGTGTGAATTTCAGTTATGGTTTTAGTCTATTAATGATGAAAATAACGAAACTTCTTTATAGAAGTTATACCCTCTTTCCATATAAGATATTTCCCTGTTTACCTTGTTCTCAATATTTTTTATCTTTACACTTGAAAAGAAGTATTTAATTTCTCTGTGATCGTCACCATCTAATTGATGCTGCTGCCATATGTTGGACTTGACCTTTTTGATTCATTTAGATAATTGTTTGTCTTTTCTCTTTTTAGATGGGGATTGCTGATGCTATCTTGGACCTTGTAAGTAGTGGAACTACGTTGAAGGAAAATAACTTGAAGGAAATTGAAGGTGGAACTGTTTTGGAAAGTCAGGTTAGCAATTATCAAATTTTCTGACCTTAACTAGTATGATCTGTTGTTTTTTTAAAAGGCGCCTGGAAAATGCTGCTTCTCATGTCTTGTTGGATTTTTTTTTTTTATAAGCATACCTTATCATTTTTGGTTTCACTCTGATAATTGAACACTTTTCAGGCTGCTCTTGTTGCAAGCAGGAAATCATTGATCGGACGAAAAGGAGTACTTGAAACAACTCATGAGATGCTTGAAAGATTAGAGGCACATCTGAGGGCTATGGGGCAGTTCACGGTGCATATATAGAATTTATAGTTTCTCATCTCCCCACCAGTTTTTTCCTTTCTCTTTGTTCCATTTTCTAATGCTAAATCCGGCAGGTTGTAGCAAACATGAGAGGAAGTAGTGCAGAGGAAGTGGCTGAGAGAGTACTGAGCCAACCATCGTTAGCTGGGTTGCAGGTGTGATATGGGATGAATCTTTTTCCCCAACCCTAATTTATTTCAGGGGAGGATCTTCTCCCTTTCTGTATTTTCTTTCTGCAGTACAAAATCTGATCTATACCATGAATTGTGATAGTGAGTAGTGCAATCTTTCTTTTACCACTCCTAATTTTAAGAGTCTCCCTTGATTGTCTATCTACAGGGACCCACAGTAAGTCCTGTTTTCTGCAAGCGCGATGGAAAGGTATCAGCAGACTACTATGCCATAGTCATATGTGTGCCCAAGAAGGCACTGTACAAGTCTATACAGCAACTGAGAGCGGTGAGATTTTGAACTAATGTCGAAGCAGTTGAGTTTGAATTTTCTATAAGCATGTGAAAATTGTTGTGAGCTAATGGGGCGAACATAGGAAAAAGAAATTAGACATGGGTGTTTGAATGGGAAAAATGCAAAGAAACCAGTTGTATGGATTCTTGATTTATTATTAGTTTATGTGATTCCCTGACCTGTTGCCCTTAGCGATGGCAAGCATGACTATAAGTTATTGGACTCCTCTCAATTTCTCCTTATCATATTCATATGGCATTACAACAACAACAACAACCAAGGCTTATCTCACTAAGTGGGGTCGGCATTCAAATGGCACTGCATTTGAGCTAAATCCCATGCATACTATTTGAACTGCATATTAGAAACTATATTTTTTTTCTTCTTATTTATCATGATTCTCATACCTATTTCCTGTTGGCTACATTCATGTGATGCAGATTGGAGGCAGCGGAGTTCTCGTATCACCCTTGACCTATATTTTTGACGAGGAAACTCCTAGATGGCGTCAGCTCCTTTCTAAACTTGGGCTTTAGTCATACATGTGTTACATTTATGGAGTTTTTTTTACAGTATGGAGTTTTTTTTTCTTTGTTTCCCCTCTCCCTAAAGATGTTATCAATGCAGAAGAACTATAACAAACTGAAATTAAATTTCATTTCTTGCTCGATAACAGAAGAAATTCACACCTCTGCATCAGTTTGTATGTTGAAAATTTTGTAGCAAGCCTATAGTTTCTTTTCTTCAATTAGTTCTCTCTGTAATACTAGATAAGAGGGGATGCGGGGTTGAAGTTTTAACTTCAGCATTTGTTGTAGGAGTTAAATTATGGTGTTGTAATTTAACTTTTATAGTCAATTTTATCTGCTACCCATCTTTTTGTTTTTTGGTGAATTTATTTGCTACCCATGCATCTACACCAATGAGTTGGCCATCTTTCAAAATGAAGTTTGATACATGTGAAATTTTAAACTTGTGGGGAGACCAACATTAATTAAACAACTAACAAAATAAATGAAGGATATCTTTACATTTCAGGTTACCACGAGGTCCACGATTGTTGAAGTTAAAACAATACTATTTTTGATATTTTTGCTATTGTTGCAAGGGTGTTGCTAACAAGTATCTTATGAGTATTGTTTAAAGAACTTAGACACAAATTTTGTCTTGAAAATAAGACTTTTGGATACTTAAACAATACTCTAAAAACACTTTAGCATTTTACTTGTAATTTGCCCATGATCCAAATTAAACCACATGTATCTGACTTATTCAATAGAATCGTTCAATTTAACTAAATATGATTTTATATTTAATGTCTCAAAACACATTCAAAACATCAGAAACACGTATAAATGTAAAATTAAAAGATGAAATAAATTTAGTACTTTTCTTGCTGTCTAAACCAAAACAAATATTCAAATTAGTTCTCTAAATTTTAATAGAGATAAACTAATCTTTCTGTTATTATATGTCAAAACTAAAGAGGGATTGATTTGCCTCTGGCATAAAAAGTGATAGATTAACTTGAATATTTTTTTTTAGGAAAGATTAATTTGAATATTAATTTTTTTTATCCTTCAAATGCACAAATATAGAAATTAATCATTTTAAATATTATGAGATTCAAATAGACAACAAATTTTCTTAAAAGTTTGAATCTTGATTAAACTAACAAAAGATTCATGTCATTTCATCTAATCTAGTTGTTATTAAGAAACCAAAGATAATGATTAATTTTTTTGGTATGACGACAAAAAGTTATTATATTTTAAACATTATTCATTTACACAAGTTATCTTAAAATAAAACGTGTAACTTGACCTAGACTTTAGATGACAATCACTTGTTCTTGTTTGGATCGGATAATCAATTAATCAATCAACAACAAGAAGAAGAAGCCAGAGTGAGTTCATCTCCGCTACAGAAAAATGCCTTCACGTTGTGAAATTTGCTGTGAGATTATGATCGCCGTCTTGCTCCCTCCTTTGGGTGTTTGTCTCCGCCATGGTTGCTGCACTGTATGTACTCTCTCTCTCCACTTCCATGCTTCTCTTCGGATCTACCTACCCTTTTACTTCTTTTTTCCTTTTTCAAATCCAAAATTCAAACCTGGATGAATACAATCATCAATCTGAAATTTATGATGATATCTTAATTAGTTTATTGTAATTTTATGATCACAATTCGATTGTGACAGATTCATGACATTGATGAAATCGTATTTATTTGTGCAGGTTGAATTCATCATTTGCTTGCTCCTTACAATACTAGGATATCTTCCTGGTATAATTTATGCTCTGTATGCTATTATCTTTGTTGATCGTGATCAGTACTTTGATGAATATAGGCGTCCTTTGTATGCACAATCACAATACTAGCACATATGTTGTGTGTTTGTTCCCATCGTCGATATGTCTTGTGTTCAACTCTTGATTATGTAATAGACACCACTTGAATTTTATTCTTATCTGTTGTAATTCTCTTTGAGATTTGAGTTAGTCAATTTGGAATTTGCATTATTTGTTTCATTGTGGTTTAGTTAAAAACAGTACTGATCTCAAAGTATTCAATTCAAGTAGAAAATTATACGGTGATGTCATTCTTGATTGTATGGTTATACATAAGTACTTATGTGATCAAATTATGAAAATAAAGTGGTCAGTTATACTGTGGAAGATGCTATTATTGGATGTTTGATCTAGTTTATGATAGAGATTAGCGGCGATGTCCCCGTGACACTCCATTTCTCCACATTTAAGTATGACAGCTCTAACTACGGGGTTACTAGACAAAAAAAAAAGATTAGGGGCGATGAAGTGATGTTATTGGCTTGCTTGATAATTGATTTTTTTTATTTTTTTGTTTACTACTGAGAATAAGTTTACATGTTGCTCGGATGTCTCAAAAATCAGGAATCTTCTATGTTGCTCTGTCAAGTAGAGTTTTTTTTTTTAAAGTAATCTACCAGTTAGAAATTCACATTTAAAAGGTGAATAAGCGGGGTCTCTGAAGTTTGAACTCCACCTTTGTATATATTTTCTTTGTTTCAAAATACATGTTCATTTTAGAGAAATTATAGTAACCAAAAAATCAAATAAATTATTTTTTAAAATGGGCAAGTGTTATAAAACGGAGAGAATATTATGTAATGTCTCTGTCAACCAAGTTATGTATGTTCATGCGAACAATTTATAGAATTTCTTTAATAAAATCGTCATAGGATTACTTGAATTTATTTGGAGAATTTCTTCTATGATTTTTTTTTTATTAAGAAAATTTCTTCTACGATAGATTTTTTTTTTTTAATTTTAATAAAATCACTCAATCAGACTTGCATATAATTTAGAGAATTTCTTTTCCAACACCAAACAACCAACTTCTTTCGTGCCTTTTGAATTTCTTATTTTACATATGTTCAAATTATATAATACTTCTTCCGTCCCAAATTGTATGTCGCTTTAGGGAAAAATATTTGTCTCAAATTGTATGTCGCATTACAATACCAATGCAACATTAATTTTACTTTTTTTATTATAAATTATTTATTGTTCTCTCTTTTTTCAATTATTTCGTTTATTTTTCCCATATTATTTATTAAGGACAATTTTGTAAAAAAAACTCATAATATCTCTTTTCCGCACAATATTAATTACATTTCTTAATATGTGTGAAATGTCAAAAATGTCATACAATTTAGGACGGAAAGAGTAGAAATAATTTTTACCTTATTTTGAACTACATAATTTGAATATTCTAAAAACTCAAAAAACACCTGCAATTCACCTAGGTTCAACTAAATAACCCACTAGAGCCAATTTCAAAAATTCACCTAGGTTTAACTAAATAACCCCCTAGAGCCAATTTCAAAGACAGAATGTAGTATAAGATGACACATATCATATTATATAAAACAAACGCATAAAATATAGGTTTAGATTATATAATCTAAACTATATTGACATAAAAACATAGTCTTGGTACATATGTTGACACATTCTTTTTGGAAATTTGGCGAAGCTGGATTGCTTTAAACATGCATCAAAACAAATTATAAGCAAGAATTTAATGGAAGCATATGCAACGAACAAATTAAACATAAATTAAAAATAGTGTGATAAATATTCAAAAGTCACGAACAAACATAAATTAAAACACACAAATTATCCAACTGTTACAAGACATAAACAACATTACCGAGTGGCATGCCCTCCTCCGGCGATAAACAAACTTTCTGCGAACCTCGTCCAAAATCTTCTCCAAACTTAGTCTTGTCAGACTTCCCTTCTACGCTTGACCACACATCATTATCCTTGCGACATGGTCTCTGATGTGCCCTAACTGCGAGGTCATGTGTAGCAGATGTATGTCCTTGCTCCTCGGCAACAATCTCATCAAGGGCTTCCTGCTCAGGTGGCTTTGGATCCTTTGCCTCTGGTCTAGGTAGGACATATGGATATGGAATATGATAAAACATCATCTCATGTACCCAAACACCATCTTTATTCGAGTCATGGCAACCTGACCCAAGTCCTAGACCGACAACACACAATCAAGAAACTGTGTGTAGTGCTAAGACACTTGATGCCAGATCTTCTGGGAAAGAAAGATTGATGTATGGGAATTATTTACACATATCCAAGTTGGTGCAACACGCGCTTCAGCAGATAACGAACCATGTGATGTCAGTATCTAAGTCAACCTGAGTAGACGTTGATGTGTTGGAACAAACGTGTTTGACGATGCTACTGGTGCGGGTAGAAGAGACAATCAGTAGCTATGAAGCAATCCAGGTTTACTTTGTAAGGATTTGTGAAAGGTAGGCCCTTTGTTTGAACGAACATCATAACATGTGTGTGTTGATCCTCGTGCAAACATCTTGATAGTCCATGGGCTTGACTCCCTCAAAGTGTTGTAATATTTAAGCATATATCAACATCATATATCTATCATTATACACAACAAAACAATCATGTTTAACATTTAACTAGATAAAAATTTCATTGTTATACTTGAAGTATGGTCGCGTATCTAGTCGTGTGTTTGGCCTCAAAACGACATGCAACATTAAGCTCAACATAAAAGTGTGACATGCAGCGCTCTCTATGAAAAATTGTCGATCAACTCAAGGTCGTAAAGATACTTTAGATATGTCACGTCAACATAGATGGTGTTCTTGTTAATGAAAAGCGTGATGTCCACCAAGTACATCATATATTATTTAGACAACCTAGTTTTAGTTCAACTGCATCTTTTCAAGATCACCCTTTGCCTCAGCTGCAACTGACTAAATGTGACACACAAACTTTGTTTTCAAGAAGTTGAAACGTGCATGAGCACCGTTTGTGGCTCCTACCTGAAACTCATCATCCTCCGGTTCAACCCAAACAACTCAACCATGTGCTCCACTGTCTGAGGTTTGGATTGGAAACAAGACCATTGGGGTCCACAAAACGCCCCTTGATGGAGAGATGCAGAGGACACATAATCTAGTTAATTGATTTTATTGGTTTTAATAATTGGGAAATGTTAACCAGTGCCCGAGAGACACTAGTTAAGACCTTTAAAAAGTAACTTTTATTTGAAAATTATGTAATGAATGCAATGAAAATTGAAATGTTTGACTTTTTGTGTGGAATAATTTTTTTTCTTTTAGAATGCTTAAAAAATGTCTCGGAACACTCGTTAACAAAACCCTTAATAATTAAGTAGTCAAACCCCACTAGATATTTATCTAAAAATATCCGTTTAGAGAAATATATAATGAGTTTTTCTTTTTTTAGAGGTATGCCGACATAAATATATATTTATTTATTTCATTTAAAAATGTGTGTAGCTTATTAATAGACATTTGGTGAAAGTCAGTTGGATAATAAAAAACAAGAACAAGCAGAAGAGAAGGAGCGAATCTCGACAGAGTTCTTTTGAGAGACTAAGAAAATGCCTTCAACTTGTGAAATTATCTGTGAGATTTTGATCGCTGTATTACTCCCTCCATTGGGTGTTTGTCTTCGCCATGGATGCTGTACTGTATGTAACAACTAACTGCTCTCTCTTTCTCTTCGAATCTACCTTTTTAATCTCACTTTCTAACACCCCTTTTACTTCTTTTTCCCTTTTTCACATTCAAAATCCATTTTTTTCATGATTATCAGTCTTAGTTTATTATTATAATTTTATTAATGCGATTGGATTGAGACAGATCCATGAGTTTGATTTGAATATCTTTGTTTGTTGCAGAATCAATTCCTGATCTGCTTGCTGCTTACAATATTAGGGTATATTCCTGGGATCATTTATGCTATCTATGTCATTATCTTTGTTGATCGTGAGCAGTACTTTGATGAAGCTAGGCGTCCTTTGTATGCAAACAAATACTAGCTGTGTTTCTATATATGTGTTCAACTCTTTATTATGTAATGTAATGGACACCACTTGAATTTTACTCTTATCTGTTATAATTCTCATTGACGTTGGAGTCAATTTGGAATTTGCAGTATTTGTTTCATTGTGTTTTAGTTAAGAACAGGTTACATGTGATCAAATTATGAAAATAAAGTGGTTAGTTGTATTGTGGAAGATACTATTATTTTGATCCTAGTTAGTTTATGATAGATAGAGATATGTATGGCTTGCTTGATACTATGTAAGTGTTGTTCCTACAGATATATTGAGACTCATAGCACATCATGTCTATTTGTTTTGGGAGACCTGACGATGATTTCTCCAAATGTGTTTCATAAGAAGATCGATGATAGCCAAAAAGTTTTTATAACTTAATAAATTGAATTTGTTGTTGCCAACTTAACATATTGCTTCATGTTATTCTCATCAGTTATGCTGTAGAGCGCCATGTTCATGTGTGTCAAATTGTATTTATGGCTTGGCCATTTTTATGTTCTAATGTTGCTCTTAGAATAGTAAACCTATGTAGTCATGGCTCACGATTCACATACAAATTAATCTATAAATAATGCTGGAAGCATATGTTGTTGCTCAATTCCACTCCTCTATGATTAAAGTGAAACAGTGATAAAATAGGATTGTTATGATATATTGATGGTGGTATACAATTGGTATAGAAAGGTAATGGCTATGAAATCTAGTTTAAGACCCGTGCGTCACATAAACCAAGGTTTTTTTATATGAAGATACTTCCTCCATTTCTATATTTGAACACTTTTTTTATTAAAAACTTGTCTTTAAATATAAATCTCTTTTCAAATCGTTTGATATTTTTTTTTTCTTTCTTTCTAAACATATCCCTTATGTAATATGAAAAATCAAATTTAATAAAATAAGTTTTTTGAAAAATTGGGTTTTATAGTTTCTCTAAACACAAGCCGTTTTTCGAAAAAAAACGTTACTCTAGAAAGACTCTTCTTCATCTCCTTAACAAAATTCGCAAATCACAATCATTATCAGAACTCTTTCAACGGCGACCACCGTGTTGGAAACATGGAAACAACATCATCTTCATCAAGCAACGAACCATTGTTGAAGAAGAAAAAGAAGCAAGGTTTGAGTTGGATAGAATGGTTAAGAGGATGGTTCAATTTATTCTACGAATTTCTATTCCAACGAATCACCGCAAGTCATTTACATAACCCTATGCCATTACCACCAATCAATGATCTTACTTGTATAGTTACTGGTTCCACTAGTGGCATTGGTCTTCAAATTGCAAGGTACTACTACCCTTTTGTTTTTTCTCATCAATTTTTGGTTTTTGATTGGATATTAATTGTTGGGTTTTGTTTTGATTGAAAATTTTTTATCTTTGTAACTTGGGTTGATGGTTGTTATTTTGATTAGGAGGAAATGGATAATTTTGAGAAGTGGGTAGGTGTTGTTTTTGGGTATGATAGAATTATAGAAACCCTAGATTCATAGAGAGATTTGGGACAGAATATAGAATGTTATTGAACTGATTTTGATTGAATGAATTCAGTTACAGTTACAATGGAGACCGGAGAGCAATAAACTTGTTCATAACCACCTATAGCCGGTTTAGGGGTAGAGGGGTGGCTGACAAATGTCAGTCAGGTAGTTAAGGTGGTGATGGTGATAACTGAATCTGTTTTGACAGGTACACCAGATACATATTTTGTTATGTGCTACACTTGAGTATGGGCTAACTACCGTGTGTCTTAACCTCTATTAAGGTAGTTTTGGAGAGAAATGATTGAATATTCCATTATGGGGTTTTGTTTTTGATTGAAAAAAATCTGAGATTTGTAACCGGGGGGAAGTGGTTGTTGTTTGATTATGGAGAAACCGGTGATTTTGTGAAGTGGGTTGGTGTTATTTTTGTGGTTGTTGTTATAGGTAGTGTGTTGGAAAGGAGGGATACCAGTAAAACAAATTTGATATTGAATACTCCAAGTCTTATCCCACTAAATAGGGTCGGTTACATGTATCAAATTACACCATAATGTTCTATCATAAATCATAGTTGATGTCAGTATAATAACTAAAAAGAATTCACACACACATACACACACACACACACACACACTGACACACACACACACACACACACAGTAGCGAGACAGAGGAAGAGCTTTGCAATAGCAACAATGTCTTTCAACTTAATTGATTTGATACAAAACAATCCATATGCATACCCCTTTAAAGAAAAAACTTATACAACTATACTTAATTGCTAAGAAAATGAATTCTTATACGTTATGCAGAAAAATCAAAACGGTGCTGCATAATTTTGAACAGTGTTTGCAATTACTTTTCCTTTGCTCCAATCATAGACCTGCTTAATAAGGAAGAATAACTTCCAAGTCATACTATTATAATCTTCTACATACTACTTGATTTTATTACTTCCAACATAAATGGTGTTTTACTTTTTTATTTGAAATCATTAATGCTGTTTGATGTTTTTGTAATGTGTTTTGCTCACTTGCAAGTCGAGGTAGTCAACTAGGCATGTTTTACTATGTTTTCTTCTCTTGTAATGTGTTTTATACTGTGTTTTTTTGTTTGAAATCATAAATAATTTTATTTAATGGTTGATCATTTTAGTGGAGTCGGATCCATTTGGCTCCTCTAAAGTGATCGAGAAAATCAATAGTTGTTGTGATGATTTGTTATCTGTAATATTCATTTTAATAAATCAATGGTTGATACTGCTCGTTTTATTCTCTTAACTGATGAACACTTTATAGGAGTCTGATAAGTAGGTTTTAAAATGTGTTAAGTTGTGGAGTTTGACAAGGTTTTTTGGGGGGTAATGTTGTTCTCTCCATTATGCAGGCAATTGGCGGAATCAGGGGCACATGTTGTTATGGCTGTGAGGAACACAAAGCGGGCTAATGAGTTGATCCAGAAGTGGCAGATTGAGTCTGAAGGATTGGGATTGGGTATGGCACTCAATGTTGAGGTATCTAGCATGAACCAACTATCTCAATAACTTAGGAAGTTGGGTATAAACAAATTGATGATTTTATATTATATTTTTAACTCACCTTCTTACTCAGATCCCTCTAGACTTGAAGTGTGGAAAATACACACCTATCTTGTGCTGAAACTTAAATTTTTTTAGAAAAATGTGGCGGCAAGGATAGGCTTTAATACCATGTCATGAACTAAGCATCAGAAAATCCTACTCTATTGCGTGAAAATACTTGAGTGATTTTCATTATATCCATAACTTAACTTGTATATCCATTACTCATTACTGTGTAAGGAACATCAAACTGTCATTTTGAATTTTTGAGAGCCTATTTTGTTAAGTTGTATGCAATCTGAATCTAAGGCAACTTTTTGTGTTGGTTCGTGTGTTTGAATTAGCTTAGCTTTGTTTCTCGCAAAGTGATTTTTGCATGATGCTCAAGAGATAGTTTTTGGTTGACTAGCTTTTGATATCAATATGAGTTTTAGACTTTTAGTTCATACGCATGATTCGGAATTACTTGTGTTCACGGACTTTTCATTTTGGCTTGTCAAGGTGATGGAGGTAGATCTTCTCTCATTGGATTCTGTTGCAAGGTTTGCTGAAGCTTGGAATGCACGTGCAACACCTTTGCACGTTCTCATTAATAACGCTGGCATTTTTTTCCATTGGAGGTCGGTATTTCATACGTTGTTGATGAATTTTGGCCTATCTTTTGTCTATCATTTTGAATTCTGAATCAGTAACGGTACCAAAGTACTGGTTCTCTATACTTCCGTTGAAAAAAATTAAATTGTTTTCATCTTTTTCTGTAACTAGATTATCAGGATTATAATAGTGATGGATTTCTGTAACTAGATTATCAGGATTATAATAGTGATAGATATTTCCAGATTGGTTCTCACTGAATTTGAATACAATTGTAACTTACCCTCTCAGTTGTTTTTGCTCTTATTCAGAACCACAAAAGTTT
>Ga0099826_10000992_pt1 | contig 15868 bp, 7 predicted proteins | sample Mtrugardesep15_FD_76830 | JGI IMG/M metagenome (GOLD analysis project Ga0099826, IMG submission 76830) | Root nodule microbial communities of legume samples collected from California, USA - M. trunc garden sep15 | ecosystem: Host-associated > Plants > Roots > Nodule | place: USA: California... | reverse complement strand
CATAACAAAATGGCAATAGCAAGTCCACCAGTTGCCAACATCTTTCTCCATTGCACTTGGTAAGATTGTGCACCATTCTGTGAAACATAAAATCATAAGATTTGGTAAAGAAGATTTAGCAAGTTTTCTCACATGCACAAAGCTCACTGCATGATTTAGACTTGTTTGGCAAGTCAGAGTACAATCTGTCTGGTAAAGATCAGATGATAAAGATTGCATGAATTCGTTAATGCGGCATAATTCAGACCAAAGATGTACATAAATATATAATTGTAACTTAAAGTAAAATGGAAAAAGATATTACCGCACTGGGACTGGGTGCTGGTGATGGTGCCTCATCTGAACTCACTGTAGTATTATCATCAGCTAGTGGTGCTGGGGGACTCCTCCTAATGATTGTTGAACTTGAACTTGTAGGTTCTGGTGCTAGAGCTAGTGCGTGATGTTTCTTATGCTTATTATGCTTGTGTTTTCTTCTCTTGTGCTTGTGGGGTGGTGGTGGTTCTGGCGCATCATCTTCAGGCGATGGTGCTGGTGCTGATGATGGTGTGTCTATTGCAGGTGTTGGTGCAGGTGATGGTGGGAGAATTGCTGGGGAAGGAACAGGTGATGATTTTGGTTTTTTCTTTTTGTGTGTAGGTGCTGGTGCCGGTGTTTCTTTGTCTGGTGCGGGTGCTGGTGCTTTCTTTTTGTGTGTAGGTGCCGGTGCTGGTGCTTCTTTGGCCGGTGCTGGTGCTTTTGGTACCTTTGCAGGTGCTGGGGATACCTTTGGTGGTTTAGAAGCTGGTGGCAATGGTAATGGTGGAAGTGAAACAGGTGGTATGGATAATGGTGGTAGAGAAACAGGTGCTTTTTTGGGTGGATGTGGTGGTGATTGAATTTTAGGGGATGGGGTTTTGGGGCTTAATGCTGGTGTAACCTTTGGGACTGGCAATTTTGCAGGAGCGAGTTTCGGAGGATCTGGAACTGGTGATTTCAAAGGTGCAGATGTTGGAGGTTTTACTTTTGGAACTGGTGGTTTCACAGGAGCAGGTTTTGGGGCGGTAGCTTTCGGAACTGGTGGTTTCAAAGGAGCAGATGTTGGAGTTGTAGCTTTTGGAACTATTGGTTTCACAGGTGCAGCTGTTGGAGTTGTAACTTTGGGAACCAGTGGTTTCGCAGGTGCAACCGTTGGAGTTGCAACTTTTGGAACTGGCGGTTTCACAGGAGAAGCTGTTGGAGTCGTAGCTTTTGGAACTGGTGACTTCACGGGAGCAGATGTTGGAGTCGCGACTTTGGGGACTGGTGACTTCACAGGGGAAGATGCTGGAGACGTAACTTTAGGAACTGGTGATTTTACAGGGCTAGATATTGGAAATGATTTTGCAGTTGTAGGCGGTTGAGTGGTGGTTGGTTGTTTGCTAGATAAGGGAGAAGTTGCTGCCACACTCGGTGGTTTTTTAGCAGCTGATGGTGTACCAGAATTTGGCGAAGCTGCTGTTGGCAACTTGGAAGGTGCAGCAGGGATTATAGTTGGTAATTTGGATGGTGCTGCTGCTGAGATCGTGGTCGAGGGTTTGTTAGAAGTAGGAGAAGCTGCTGCTGGTGGTTGCTTTGTACTACTAGCAGGAGTTGCTGCCACAATAGGCTTTTGTTTGTCTAGTGGCAATGTGGAAGGTGCAGATGGATTTGTTGTTGGCAGCTTTACTGGTGCAGCAGCCGTGGGCGTGGTTATCGGTTTGTTAAAAGTAGGAGAAGTTGCTGCAGTTTGTTTATTTGTACTACTAGCAGGAGTTGCCGCCACAATAGGCTGTTGTTTGTCTAATGGCAGTGTTGAAGGTGCCGATGGATTTGTGGTTGGCAACTTCGATGGTGCAGCAGCCGTGATCGTGGCTACGGGTTTATTAGAAGTAGGAGAAGTTGCTGCCACAACAGGTTGCTGTTTCGCTACAGACGGTGAAGTTGTAATCGGCAAATTGGAAGGTGAAGCTGCATGTGATTGAGCATCGATTGAGACTAGAGGGTAGCATAGGCTTGCTAAAGCCAATGCCCAAAACACTGCAGCCATTGTAAGAAGATGTTTGTGATTTTACTGATTTGGTTGATGAGTTTTAGCTTGTTATTTATGGAGTATGGTTTGTGTATTATGATAACGTGATTTGGTTGAGATGTAATACTTAGAGATGTAGATGACATGGTGAAAGAGGAAATGTACCCTTCTTGTAGTTGTAACATCTCTACTGATAATCAAACATAGAATGTCAAAAATGGAAAAAGCATATATCAAGGGGCCAATGAAATCAGAATCCTTGGTTTGCATGTTTGTGAGAACATAATTTTACCAATTATATCTACATATGACCTATATTATATTATGGGGTGACATGGTTATGTTAAAATCTGATTATCCAATGTACCAATGTGATTATGATAGAAAAGAGAATACGTGCGCATAACAATTATGTTCATGCTTAAAGTTTTACTTAGATATACTTCAAATTACAGTGTATGCTTATTTATTTGCATTGTAAACGAACATTAACACAAATTGGAGGGTGAATAGAGTTAGGTGGCATATATTTGATTAACAATTTCTTCTCAATATTTTTTCTATTTTAAAAACTGTAAATTTGTTATTGTTTATGCAATATATTTTTACCATCCATCAATTTTTTGTGTTGTGTGTCTTAATGACAGCTTTGTTATTTAACATCACGAGCTTTCTATAAATTACAGGTTCAATAAATGTGTATAATCTTTGTTTGACAAAGAAATAAGATCGAAGCACTGAGAAACATGTGATGGTTGTTCATTTAGATGAAAAAGTCGATCAAGAATTACAATTCAATTAAATTTTACACACAAAACAGTTGATCGAGAGTTACGACTCGATCGGAAGCGAAATTGAGATGCTTATCGAACAACTTTCAAAAATATTGAAAAATTGGGCTCTAAACGCTTTTGAAAAACGTAGTCTAAGGAAATCCAATCCATATGCCAATATCACAAGAACAATATTTTTTATAACTACACCATGCAACATCCTAGTTACACCCCTTTGACACAAATTATTTAACCATAATTCCCAAGAACCCCTACCTTGTATACATTCTATTTAATATCTTTCATTAACCATATACAAGTGATCTTTTTCTAGGTTTGCTATTTTTTTTTTCCACATTTGAAACTCGTGTTAACACATGCAAATTCAGTTCATGCAATCTACAAACACTAGGCAAATTCAATTCATACGGTTTATGTTAATTTATAGCTTAACATTAGTCATATTTTATATGCACATGAACTTAAGCGTCCAAAATTAACTTGTTACCTGAACTGAAATATAATAGTACGTGAATTTAACTATGTGAATCTTTAACCATAAAAAAATGTCCAAGTGAACTTATACTAGCTAGTACAAATGTATACGTTAACTTTAATATATGTGAACCATCAAAATATTTAAATGTACGTGATTCTTTTTGGGTACAACATGTACATGAGTTTAACTAGAAAAAATGTGTATATATGAAATCATGTTGAAGGCCAACATAGGTTGGTCTGGTTGGTAAAAAGCTGATTCATATCCTACAAGAATGTGGTTTAAAATCTCACAATTAATGTTAGGACTTCGTTGATGGATAATTTGTAAATGTTCTATGAAGATTAAGATCTACGTTGACTTTGGTTAACCATTTGAGACTAATTGTCAATAAAACTTTGTATTAGCAAAAGAAAGATTTTGGAGAGTGGAGAAAGTTTTTCTATATACAGAGAAACCAAAGATAGGTCATGGATCTAAAACTTGGGTGGAAAATGTCTCTGGCCCTATACTCTCTATTATAATGCATTTTTCCTTAATCGTTCAATCATGTGGATAAAGCCTGTTCAAAAGGTGTGAAAGAGCCTTGATTTCCAAGTAATAATAAGTTGATTTTCATGAATGGAAAGATTCCAAATCTAGATTAAGACCTTGTCGATGTTTAGAAAAGGTATGAAACGATGATGCTATACTAAAGTACTATAACTCTAACACTATAAATTGAACAAAGTACAGTCTACAATATAATGCAAAAGTCCTTTGGATGACCTCAAAGAAAGAATCTCAAAAGATTATTACAAGATTTTAGATTAGTTTGTTAAGGAAACAAGGATTTTAGACTTGTTGTGAAAAATCCGACCCATTCAATCAAATAAGGTAACTGTCGAAATTGTTAAATTGTATGTTGAACGGGAATTCAAATCTCGATTTCTCCATTTATGTGAGTGTGTGTAAGTTTTCGATGACTATTATCATGTCTTACCAAAAAAATAGAGATGTTTCGATTTTGTTACATTATATGCAAGAGTAGTGCTAGCAACACTCTCTTTTGAACACTCTCTCTAATACTCACTTTTTAATTGGCTTAAATCAATGTGGGTCCTATATTTTGAAAATGGAATCCACTTAAAGTGGTGGGACATACATTGATTTCACCCAATAAAATAGTGAGTGTTTGAGAGAGTGTTGAAAAGAGAGTGTTGTTAGCATTCCATTAATATGCAATTCAGTCACTTATAATCAAATGAAACTTTGATAAAATCAAGATGGTCAAAAGGCACAAAGACTCACAAGTCACAATGTGCGTGTGTTTCTTGAAGAATCTTGGAGACAAATATAGTACATATAGTACAGCACTATCAAAAGACACATATTAGCCCTTGCCTTCGATTAGTAAATTATTTTCTTTTGCCTTACAATGATGGTTGAATTCATCAAATGTAAAGAGTAATTGGAAACAAGCACGAAGTTTAGGCAATACTTTTAATGAAGAAACTAGAGATATCTTGATAAATGTTTTTTTACACAAGATTTGACATCAACACTGTATTTTTATACCATTTCTAAATTTTCTATAATTTGTTCTCTCTTGTAGGATCATTTTTCTTTCTCCTCAGATTCGATGTCCACGCTCATTTGTATATAGTGTTGGGATATGATGTTAGTTTTTATTCGTCTAAATAACACAGCCGATATATCAACCAATTAATAAACCATACAAATTTTGTTGCGTGAGAATCTAAGTGCAAAGGTCTTAACATATGAGTGAGGTTGATGTTTTTTTTTTATGTGATCAACAATTCTTGCATCAACTGTGTTATTTACAAAAACCAACACTAAATGAATGAGTCATGTTGGATCTAATGAGAGAAAAAAAATGCCCAAGGTTAGAGAAAAAGTAACATAAAAGTTGGAAACTATACAAATATAAAATATTGTTGTCGAATTTTGTGTTAATGAATATGTACCAAGCAAGCAATTTTTTTTTTACTCAATCAAGCCATATTATTTCGAGAAAAACAAAGGAAAAGTTTCAAATATATACTTAGCTTACTCAATGTCTCATTTAATAATAATAAGTAATAATAATGAGAATAGTATGAAGTATGAACGTGACTACAACAAATTAACATAAAATTACCATTTTCTTTTACTATATACCAAACTGTAATAGCCCAGTAGCAGCTAGTCAACAAGTGGGTGAAATTAATTAGCCAGTTAGATATATAGTTATGGAAGTGTATGTATGGTACTTCATGCTCACCTAACATCAAACTGAATACATTTCCTAATACCATAAATTGTAAAAAAAATAAACCATACAATCAAAAAGATCAAAACGCGGGAGTGAAATGGTTGGACATTTTACCATACCACTTAGGTGATTCAAAAGAATTATTTTAACGTGTATTATAGACCAATATAGGAAAGAGCGTTTAGATAAGATGTCATTGATCTCTTCTAATTTAACTAAGATTCAAGGTTCGATTGTAGCCTTAGACATACAACAATGTTAAAACTATTAGGAAGTTTGAGAGATGAGTCTTCTCAGTTACACGCGCAAAATATATTATGTTTACATCAAAAAAATACCAGTATAGTTGATTTATTTTTCAAGATAAATCATATTACAAGTTGCATAAAAAAATTAAAAACATACACATGAATTCTTACCGTTACAAAAATTCCAATGGTTCTAATGAATCCTTCCTATCTCAACCAGTCACATGAATTTCTTGTTGCCTACTCATCACTCTTGACCACTCTTTCTATCTTAATATGGAAAGTGTGGGTTAGATATATCAATATCCAAGATATAACTCAAATTTATATAATAATTTTGTTTTTTTCGTAACGATATAATAAAATTAGACGCAAAGTATCCATCATTATGTTGACTAATCTCGATATGAGAATCTAAGACATACAAGATGGATAGTTTTCTCTCAACTAGAGTTTTTAAATTACCCGAGTCAAGACTCGAAAATTTGGCAACTTGCAATCAATCTTTTTTATTAATAAGTTAATGTACAGTTGTTAAATAAAATTATCGCATTATTTGATATAAATATTTCACTATACATGTCTTAAGGAAATGTTGTGATAATCACTTACGTAGGCAACTCACTTTTAGGCACGTAGGCAATTTGATAACTTATATAGAATATTTCTTTTATTATATTTAAATTTAATAATAAGGAGCAAACGCTTTTTTTTTAGAATAAGGAGCAAAAGCTTATTCAAGACTAACCATTATGTGTGTCCAAGTATTATTTGTTTGTGCCATGTACGACATAGGTGACGAACTATTGTTTTTCAGTCTCGTAAGTGTAGCTCAATTGACAGCTACCAGTGACATTATGTGTAGGAGTCGGGATTCGAATATCAGATTCTTCACTTCTCCATACATAATATGTATGAATCTAACCACTAGCCTGCTTGAAAAAAAATTACTATCGTTTTCCATTATTTCTTTTTGTTAAAATTTTAGTGTAGTATGACAATGTAATAAATTGTAACATTAACAGATCAAACTGGTCTAATCTTTTGAAATGTTGTAACAGAGGCTAGAGCACACAAGTGCAAGACATCATCATAGGTGCTATATTACACGTTTGGCTGGACTATAGTGTATATTGATGTTTTGGTCATTGGCTCTCCAAGCATTGAAACCATTGGAGGGATATTTAGAAACCATAGTGCTAGGTTCTTTGTAGCTTTTACACAAAATATTTGCTATCAAAATTCTCTCATAGCTAAAATTAATGTTGTGATGTATGCAATTGATAAAGCTAATGATATGTTGTGACTCCTAAATCATGGTGTTTGCATTCAATAATGAGAAAATGGTGGTTCTTTGGAAAATCAGAACTAGACGGAGGAATTGTTTACAAAGTAGCTAAAAGCTTAAATAGCAGCATATGTACACATACCTATAGAGAAGGCAATTTTACGATTGATGCTTTACCTATAAGCATGGCATTGATCTTGTTAATGGTCAATGGTGGTAACTTTACCTAGATTTGTTAGGCCTTTCTATGTTAGAGACTTAATAGGTTTACCTAATTTTGTTTTACTTGTAATTAATTGGGTTTAGGTTTGGTCCCCAATGGTTATGCTATTTTTTTCAATCAATAAAATTCAGACTTTTATATTAAAAGAAACAATATTTTTTTGGTTAAGTATGGTTTTGGTTAGTAAATTCACCTCGAGAGTGAATAAATAGGGTGTCCAGGGTTTGAACATCGATCTTTATATATTATGCATTGTCTTTATCAACTAAATTAAACTCAGAGATAAAAAAAATTAATTAAGAAAAAATCATTTATAAAGATAGGTAGTTGAGAAAAATAAATTTTGTAAATGAAATACAATTAATTAAATCCTATAATTCAAGGTATTGTCTAGTTGATCATAACTTGGTGGTTAAGTTGGTCAGATCATTTGATTAATAGTATATTGTTTAAGGACAATATTTTTTTATTTTGAGAGAAAGAACAAAATTGTAAATATGAAAGACCTAGCTAGCTAGTATAGTAGAATATCTAATTATCAAATCTCTCTCTCAAAAAAAAAAATCTAATTATCTAATCCTCCTCATCCAAACCACTACAATTACATATATGTTAATTCTTAACATTGAGCAATTGTCTCACATTCATGTGCTGATGCATGCAAATTAACTTGGCAATCGATCAAAATCCGATCTACGTATGTTTGTTGAACAACTCCCCTTCATTATAAAATTTTGGTTGTCACTTTTCAAATTAAATATCTTACTATAAATATCTACATCTATCATCTTTTTATTCTTTCCCGTACAAGCTTCAAAGAGAAATATGTTCTAATTGCGATAGCATTTCTGTCTCATTGTGATAAACATGACAAAAGGGCCAAATGGATAAACCTTGTATAATTGTCCTATAATTGACAAAACGACTTCTCATTTTGGCTATATTCTCAATTGTCAATATGATATATTCCCTTAAGAGAGTTAGAGTATCCCACTGATGCTTGTATAACCAAAGTAAATAAATATGATAGGTCCACATGCTTTTACATGTGACAACAACGTCGACATTTTTGAATTATTTATATTTACTACTTGTTAGTTGTTGGGCTCAGAATTTCAGGAAGATAGTTTTGGAGGGCAAGATTTATATCCTTAACGTACATTTGTAATTTTGAGCATGAAATTTATATGTTACTGAAGTCTTTGACTAGGTCTAGTTATATGGTTCAAGTAAAGACCCAACAATTTGATCAATGATCAAATGACTCCATGATTTGGATCGATCATTATTCGGCTTTAAAAACATTGACAACAATGTTAATTGAAAATGTAATAAATTGTACTAAAAAAAATTTGTTCTTGAAGTTTGTAGCTTAGGGCATACGTTGCAGTAAAGAAGAAAACAAGAACCATCGACACACAAGGTTTATGCAAAATAAATAAATATATAAGCGCCAAATACGTGGCATCCCAACAAATTTATTTTATAAGTTTTTTGTTTATAACAAAGGTTGTCACATTCTTTATAAAAAAATTAAGTTGTCACATTAACGATCTTATTTTATAAGTAATTAACTTTTATTTGTATGTGAGGCCAACAAACATAATTTATTTTTGTTTTTACTTGAGATCGGAGGAGATATATTCACTATTATCATAAATACTAAGTGAAAGATATTAATACAGATGTTGTGAACTGATCTGGTGTGAGGATTGGAAGTAGTCGGGTTCAGTGAACCAGGATAACTCCTCTCTTGTGTTATTATTCTTTCTCTCTATCTCCTTTATTTTTACACAATATATACACACACTCTCACACACACATTTATTTTTACTTATCTCCAGAACATTCTAGTCCTAATTAATCAACCATATTAATCTAGAGTTCTTTGGTCCTAATTTAATATTTATTTTATTAACTGACTCCATACTATTTTGGTCCAAGATAAAACAGATGTCTGAATATTTAACTAAAGTTTAAATTCAATTTATAATATTGTTTTATCATTCTGCATTTATATTCCTCAAGAACATTCTGGTCCTTGTTTAATATAACTTTACATTTCAGTTTAATATCATTTTTTTCATTCTGATTATACAATCATTCTCTAGAACATTCTGGTCCTACATATATATTAACTGTTATTTATTTGTTGAACTAATATTCACCAAGAATTTTCTTAAGTGTATAAAACTTAATTTAATTTTCTGGAATAATTTAAAAAAGGTCACAATTCAAAACCCCCCTTTCTTGTGACTATTTCTTCCACTTCACATATTACGACATATTTTTCAAAAACAGCTTATTTATGCAAACCAACTTATTACGACCTCTTTTTCAAAAACAACTTGTTTTGCATAAATAAGCTGTTTTTGAAAAAGAGATTGTAATAACTTGTTTTGTATAAATAAGTTGTTTTGAATAAGCTATTTTTTGAAAGAGGTTGTAATAAGTTGTTTTGTATAAATAAGCTGTTTTGAATAAGCTGTTTTTTGAAAAGAAGTCGTAATAAGTTGATTTGCATAAATAAGTTGTTTTGAATAAGCCGTTTTTGAAAAAGATGTCGTAATAAGTTGTTTTGCATAAATAAGTTGTTTTGAATAAGAGATCGTAATAAAGTGTTTTGTATATATAAGCTGTATTTTGAAAAGAGGTTCTAATAAGTTGTTTTTTGAAAAGAGGTCGTAATAAGTTGTTTTGCATACATAAGTTGTTTTGAATAAGCTGCTTTTGAAAAAGAGGTCGTAATAAGCTGTTTTGCATAAATAAGTTGTTTTGAATAAGCTGTTTTTGAAAAAGAGACCGTAATAAAGTGTTTTGTATAAATAAGTTGTTTGAATAAGTTGTATTTTGAAAAGAGGTCGTAATAAGTTGTTTTGTATAAATAGGCTGTTTTGAATAAGCTGTTTTTTGAAAAGAGGTCGTAATAAGTTGTTTTGCATAAATAAGTTGTTTTGAATAAGTTGTTTTTGAAAAATAGGTAGTAATAAGTTGTTTTGCATAAATAAGCTGTTTTGAATAAGTTATTTTTGAAAACGAGATCGTAATAAGCTGTTTTGTATAAATAAGCTGATTTGGATAAGCTGTTTTTTGAAAGTAGGTCGTAATAAGCTATTTTGAATAAGTTGTTTTTGAAAAAGAGATCATATTAAGCTGTTTTGTATGAATAAGTTGTTTTTGAGAGAGATCGTAATAATTCAGTATGTCTAAAATTGAAATTTTGAATTATTATGAGGGCAAAATTGCCAATTTGTATATTTAACCCCCCAAAATCCTCCAATTTGGGGGAACTTGAAAACTCGACAAATGAAGCCCTTCTAAACCCCCCAAAACCTTTCCCTTGTTTTTTTAAAACTCGCAAACAAGGATTTATCTCTCCATAAGCTTTTCCTTCCCCTCCAAAACCCAACTCGCAAACAAAGCCTAAGTTGACAGCTGATGCTTTCCTTTCTACCAGAAACGACTTGTCCGAATTTGGCTGTATTATTTCCTCCAGTCGTTCTTTGTTCGGCACTTTCTTTTTTAACTCTAGGGTGAAGTTTGTTAGGCGACAAACCAACGTGGTTGCTCATGCTCTTGCAAGAGAGACCACGTCTTTAGCTAGTCCCGCCGTTTATTTTGATATACCAAATTGTATTGAAACTCTTATTATTAATGAAATGTTATAAGTATGTTTTCCCTAAAAAAAAGTTAAGAATTGTTTCATACAAAATTTAAACAAAAAGAACATAATTTGTTAATAAATTCCTTTTTTATAAGAATTGTGTATGTTTAATGCTATTTAGATGTTTTTTTTGCGCATTAATGCTATTAAATGAGTTATTTAAAATTTGCGGAAAATCCTCTCCAAATTTTTTTTTTGCGGAAAATCGGTGAGGAGAGTTGTCTATGCTGCTACATTAGTGAGTCACTGAGTTGCTGCTCTCTTCCTTTATAAAACAATCAATGACAGTATCTCAAGAGTATAAATTGATACCAAAAATCAAAAGTGAAATAATGAAAAGTAGAGAAAACATAGGTAAATTTATTCATGATACTAGATACAAAAAAACAACACAAGAGAAAATGTTTTTGTTCACAGACAACACAAATGAAATGAGTAGTCAACAAACATCATGAGCACGTTATGTTCATGATCAACACACTTATCTACTCACTACTAGTGAAAAATCTTATACTAGAAGCCTGTTTGGATCCACGGTGAAGGCTCTGCAGCCACGCGGTTTTCGGAAGCACCAAATACTAGCTTTGCAATTATCACGATGAGAGGTTTGTTCGGCGCGTGTTTGATGTAAGAAGAATCGATAACCAGACACATACTACAACGTTGGTATCATTGAAAGGAGGTAAATCTCTTTGTTAATGTGTTTCGAGTTAGTATAAAATCTCATCTACTTAGAAGTGCAATACTATCTCTCATCTTAAATTTTTTTTATCAAAAATGAAATTTTTTGTCCTAATATATATTCTTTATTTTACTTCCTTTTACTGAAATTAGTTTTACTTGATGAATCGTTAAATGTTAAAGGTGATCATATTATTTATTCGAACTTTGATTTATCAAGGTAGAAAATTAGAAAAGACTAACTGTTTTAACCAACCACATTGGTCCTAATATTGTTATTCAATCAAAAGAAAAAATGAAAGATCATTGTCTCTGTGCATATGTGTTCTTTCATCCTCTTTGCTACTCCGATTGAAAAATTGAATTGAAAGGGGTATTCATATTTATTAATGATTAAAAGGAAATACCCATATTTATTTATTGATAAAAAGGGAAAACCCGTGTATCACTTTCTGTCGTTTTAGTACATGTTTTTATGGATGGTCGGTCCTTTCTCATTACTTCGATTTGTCACGACACTATTTTTCATCACTTCTTTAATAAAAATGTGTTCCTTTTTTTTTTTAATTTTTTGAAAATTGAAATAATCCTTAATGTTTGGTCAATTTGTTAACAAAATTGTCACTGATTGGTTCCATATACTTAATGTCACTTATTGGTTTCATATATTCAAAATTTATTCTTCGGAAAAAAAAAAAGAGTTACTAGTATTTAAAATTTATGGAAATTGGTTAAGGAGAGGTGTCTACGTGCTACGTACATTAAGCAGTGAGTTTCTAATAACCTTCCTTTATGAAACAATCAATAATGATAGTATTTCCCCCGTTTTATAATACTTGTCCATTTTAGAGAATAATTTTATTTTACAATACTTGTCACTTTCAAGTTTCAATGCAACATTAATTATTGTCTTGTCAATAATATCCTTATATATTTATTGTAGAGAGAAAAAAAATAAAATAAAATAATAAATGATTAAGAATATTATAGAAAACACACACATAATTTTATAAAAAATAACAAAATTTATTTAGTTTATTGGTTACTATAATTTCTCTAAAATGGACATATATTTTGAAAAAGAAGGAGTAACATGTTAGGCTATAAATTGATACCAAAAATAAAAAAGTAAAGGTAAAGTAGAGAAAAATCCGTAAATTTATTTAGGAAATGGTACTAGGTACGAAAAAATGAACACAAAAGAGAACATGTTTTGGTTGAGAAACAACTCAAATGACTAGTCAAAAAACAACATGAGCATGTTAGAGTACACAATACATGACGGCGCATTTCATGTTCATCAACACACTCAACTACCATAAGAAAAACATCTGTCCTTATACTTTCATTTATTGTATTGTTTGTCGGACATTATATATGAGTATTTTGTCTGATCAGAATTCAAATCATCGGATCGTAAAAGACTAGTCTTTTCAGTTGAATCCAACCTCAAGTCAACAATATTATTTATATGAGGTATTGTCGGCTTTAAATCTTATACTTATTTGCTAATCAATCAAATAAAGAAAACATCATTGTCTATGTGCATACGTGCTGCTCTCTCTACTTCTAAGATTGAAAAATTGAATAAATAGGTGAATTGGTAAGAATTTTTCATTTTTTAGTAGTATATACAAAAAAGAAAAAAAAAATCATATCACTTTCTGTCCTTTTATTACATGTTTTTATGGATGGTCCTTTCTCTCATTACTTTGATTTGCCACGACACTATTTTTCATCATTTTTTATAATAAAAAATATATTTAATTTTTATCTCTCTTAACTAAAATCATATCTCACTTTACACAACTGAACACTGTTGCATCTCAAAGCTAACTCGAATCAAATTTTTTGATTAAGTTGAAAGATATCTCTTATCATATCTCATTACTCATTAAAATGTCGTCGTGTTTATTGGTTTATTAATTGGGATTTATTTGTTTTGGATAAATAGGAAATAAAAACAAATAGAAATTGAGAGTGACACTATTTCTTCTCGGTGACCACCATTGACGAAAAAAAAAGAGCTTCATTCATAGCTTTTTCCCGCGAAAATAAAGATAAAGAAAAAGCGAAAAAAGAAACTTTGTTCTATCTGTTTTACGTGGAAATATGTGTTAGCATTTTCCCACTTTTTTTTTTCCCGGAAAAAAGTGTTTCTTTTTTCCTTTTTCTCGAGAAAAAAAAATTGAACTAAATATGAATAGTTTATGTTCTGAAAATGAAATGCTTGTCTTTTCTATACCCAAAATGCTTGATCAAACCTTGTTTTTGAGACAATACTGTCATCATTCAAATCTGCAGTTTTTGTACTGTTTTTTCATTCTCTTCTAGAACTTTCTGTTGCCGACACTATCTTATGTTTTGGTCTCATCTCTGTTTGTGTCAGTTTTTCATTGTAGATTTCACAATTTTGCAGGCCTAATTCGGTTCATAGTTGTGTGTATCGCTTCTTTCTCTCTCTTGGTAGTTTTAAAGATTGGATTTTTAGTAGTTTTAAAGTTTTGATTTTTTTGATTAAATTAAGGGTTTTTGAGCATTTTCTTGTTGGAACCTTTCTGGGGTTTAGCATCTTTTACTTTATTTGTTTTTTTGTTTAATGGGTCTTTGTGCTATTGGTTAGGGTTATGAGGTGTTTGTGATATGATACGATAGCATTGTGTAGTTGTTGGAACTAGTTTTTTTTTTTTTTTTTTGTTTTTTGTAGATGCTCTAAGCATTTTTAGGATTTAATTCATGTCAGTAGACCATACTTTGGAAATTGGGTTTATGGAAATTTACCATTTTGACTTAGTCTAGTTTTGCAGTTTCACTTGGAATTTGAAAAACCAATTATTTCAGCTTATTTTAATTTATGTTTCTTGATATTGAATTTCATTTTGTTGAAAAAAGGGTGGTTAAGAATGAGGAGTGGAAAAAATAGGAAGCTACATTTAAGCAAGATTTATTCATTCACATGTTTCAAAGCAAGTTCTGTTGATGGAGATCATTCACAAATTGGTAGTAAAGGTTATTCAAGAGTGGTGTTATGCAATGAACACAACACTACCACTGTTACTGAGGAAGCTGTGATAAGGAATTTTGCAGATAATTATGTTAGATCTACAAAATATACTGCTGCAACTTTCCTTCCAAAATCACTTTTTGAACAGTTTAGGAGAGTTGCAAATTTCTATTTTTTGGTTACTGGTGTTTTGGCTTTCACAAAACTTGCTCCTTATAGAGCTGTTAGTGCTATTCTTCCTCTTGTTGTTGTTATTGGAGCAACTATTGTGAAAGAAGGTATTGAAGATTGGCGTAGGAAAAAGCAGGTACTATATTCTATCTAACTATCAACTCTTTCTGTTGTGGATTCTGTTTACTTTTGTAACTTTTTGCCTTCTTCTCTATCCTGTAGTACAAGTGTGTAGAGAGAGAGAGATTCCATATGAATCAGAATATTCTGTATATGATGAGTATCTTTTAACTTATTGTTAAAAAAATAAGGGAGACAAATTATTTAGGCTCTGTTTGGATAAACAACTTAGTTATGTATTTATAGCATAAGTTCTTATCATATAAGTGCTTTTGTTGTAAGCTATTCTTACAACAAAAGATAAAATGTAGTAAAATTGTTTCCTTATAAGCCATAAGCTGTTTTCATAAGCTATCCTGGAGAGTCATAAGCTGCTTCCATAATCTCTCCCGAATAGTCTCACAAGTGTTTGTGCAAGTAGATAAGCTCAAATATGCCAATCTAAACTTAATGGCTTAAAGAATACCAATAATTAAATAATTGAAAAATTTGTGGTATTTTGACAAGTCCCAAAGTACTTTACAGAAAAGAAAAATTGTGGCAGGCAGCTTATGGAATATTGTAGCTTTTCTGTTTAGTTTCTACTTTCTATGTATTGTTTCAAAAGGAAAAACTGTTAATTACTTAGTTGTTTGTTCATAGAATTCCAGTATATGTTAAATATTTGAATCTGCTAAGTTGCAGAGTGCACTTTATAGGGTAAAATGCTAGTGGTAACCCCTAAAAAAACTTGAGGAGTCAATGATTTTCTTGTATTATACTCCCTCCGGTCACATTATAAGCAAAAATTAGTTTTTTAGGTTCATTTAATAAATGATGTATGTGGTCTATATAGACCACATACATCATTTATTAAATGAACCTAGAAAGTAAACTTTTACTTATAATAGTGACCGGAGGGAGTATATGACAAT
>Ga0099826_10000991_pt1 | contig 15868 bp, 7 predicted proteins | sample Mtrugardesep15_FD_76830 | JGI IMG/M metagenome (GOLD analysis project Ga0099826, IMG submission 76830) | Root nodule microbial communities of legume samples collected from California, USA - M. trunc garden sep15 | ecosystem: Host-associated > Plants > Roots > Nodule | place: USA: California... | reverse complement strand
CGGTTCGACCGGTAGTTGAACCGGTTCAGATGGTTCGGCTTTTTGGGGTGAATCTTTTGAAACTACCTGGTTCAGATGGAGTTGGTGGTAGTTGCAATGGAAAGAGGAAAGAAATGGAATTGTTTGCCTTAGAATGCAGCAAAAAGCCAAAGATAATTGGAGCCTTATAGCATTATATTAATTAAAAGTTATTTCTCTTTTTAATTTTTAAAGTTTTTTTGTGAATTTTCAAATTATGTGATTGATCGAATCATGAGAATCATGAGGGAAAGAATTAGAAGAATTAATAGTGGTGTAGTTGCAACTTGCAAGTTGCAAGAATGCACGTTGCAAAAGCTGAATTGTACATTATTAGACAAAAATTTGTGATATTAGGGCAACAATAATTGTTGTGTGTATAACAACAAAAATTGTTTTTTGAAGATGAAATGAAGGAAGACAAGTGTTTATTCTACTATTTTCTACTGTTCTTGTAATTATCATTATTAATTAATAGCAATGTGCAATCATCATTTCATCCCTCAAAAAATCATTATTTCATGTTAAAGACGTGTATGATATTTTGACACCCATATATAAATTATTATGCTTATAACGTTATTGTCATATTTGATATTTGTGTCACTATTTCATAGATATTAATTCATGTGGTGGATTCCATTCAAAAAATATCACCTATGGACAAATTAAAATATTTCTACCTTTGATTTGCGTTTGTTTTTTGTTTAGAAAAATGAGAAAGGTGTGCCAAATATTTAGAAAAAATTAGTGATTCACATAACATAGGGTCCAGCAGGCATGACCTAGGAAGGTGTGAACAAGTTGATTAAGAGACATTTGTCCAATAAAGAAAGACCTGCTACTTGGCAAGTTGGTACTACGTACACTGTACATGGCCCATAGCTTCTTCTAATATTCTCATAATATTCTAGACTTTCGCAGTACATTGTTTTTGGAATGGTCAAAATTCCACAAAGAAATTGCACAGCTTGCATTATTCTGCACCACGTAAAAGAAATTGCATTTCTTTCCCTACATAAAAAGAGGGACAAAAACTGCAACTCAGTCTTGGTTTCAGGACAAGTTTTAGAGGAGATCTGTTAATTTTTGAACAACACAAATGTCTAAGTTTTGCCTTCTTTTTTGATTAAATATATAACTATACAACTAAATCACTTCTAGAAATACTGTTTTTAGAAATTAAAATTTCAGTTACAAAATTAAGAAAATTGGTTACCAAATAACAAAATAGTGATTGATTCAAAGACCAATTTGAATCGGTTCCTTAATCATTAGCCGTCAATGTGTAGTGACTTAACGACTGATTTTTTCTCGGTTGGTCTCTATAGTGATTAAGTTTTTTGGGGTCATTAAATCGGCCATTTAAGAGCAAATTTTTAGTGAATAAACGATATTATATGAGGGTAAGTAGTATACTCGATATCTCAAAGTTTTGAGGGGAAAAGTGTTGGTCAATGTCTCTTAAGTATTATTTTTTAGAGGATTATTGTTTTTACTTACACCCTGACTCTCCAACTTTATCTTCTCATAATCGTTAAAAATCGTATGATGTGAATGCAACGGTGAAGTTAGCCAATTATTTACAAGATGATCATATATATATATATATATATATATATATATAATCTATAAAATTTGTTTGCTTATATAAAATGTAAATTATAGAAATACCAAAAGTGTAAAAACTAACAAAGCTCTCTTTTTAATTGTTTAATATACTAAATGTGTTAATATGATGAAATAAATCTATCAAACAAGTCGAAATCTTTTGAGTATTTTATTTCGCTTAACCTTTAACAAATAAACTTAATTAGAGTATATCAATATATTTTATTGGGTAGCTAAAAATATAATAACCTTAATCATGCAAATAAAAAATTAGATTTTGGGCAACCAAAGTTAACCCATCTTTACCCATAGTTACGCCTCTATGTTTTTTTCTTTTTGGTGATGTTACGCCTCTATGTGAGTGATAGTATTATTTCAATTAAAAATGAGTTAAATAAAAGAAGTAAATAAGAGAAATGACTCATTGTCATTGTCTCCAAGTTTTTGATATTGGAGGTGTGACGAAAAAGTTTCTTGGTAATTCTAATCATTAGCCCATTTTTACTCTCATGTTGCTCGGATTGCTCAACCTTATATTCTCATAATTATTTCAAAAAGTCGAATATATAATATATTAGCTAATTTTTAATAGGAATGACAATCAGATCCATTGATAAAATACTAACAACATGTAACCAAAAGTTCTAAATTAATAAGGTGCATGCGACCTTAATTTTATTCTTGATGTTAATGATTTTAGATTAAAATTAGTTGTTCCATGTTTTTTTTATTCTTTTTGTCATGTTATTATGTGTTTATGTTGTAGAAAAAAAAATCATATTTTTAACGTTACCCTTTTTTATTCCGTATTTGAAGCTTTCTGCATATATACCTGTCTTTTTTTTTTTTGAAACTATTGCTGTCCATTTCAAACTAACCTTACGCTTATCCACATCGAAATTTCTTTATTACTTTGTTTTTATGTTTTTTTCCCATATATTCTTTGTTCTTCTGTTTTTGCATTTAGATTTATACGACAGTGATAATGATGCATTAAAATATAGAACCTTAGCTTTTGTCAATCTGTTTCAGTTTTTATATAGAATATAATTTCTTGTTTTTTTAGACCCAAATGAACTTTATTAGTCCGGAAAATATTGATTGAGTTTTTGCATTCACAGTTTTTTCTTATTTTGATTTGTAATGTTTTGAATAAATTTCAAAGATATTTGATTCGTTTTTTAATCGAGTTATGATGTTTTTTTTAAGGAATCGAGTTATGATGTTGTTTTTGTTATTTATTGAATTATCATAGTTAAGACGTGGGTAACAAATATTGATGTGAGTACGTAGGCATCGATGGATTTATATAAGGAGACTAAGGCTATGTTTGGTAAAAAGAATGTATAAGTTAGCTGATAGCTGATAAGCTAGTTGATAGCTGAAAAGTTAACTTATAGTTGACGGCTGATAGCGGATAACTTATAGCTGAAAAGTTAGCTTATTCAAATAAAAAGTGTTTGGCAAAATTAGCTGTTAAAGTGGCTGATAAATATAAAATGACGTAAACGAGCATGTTTATGTTTTATTTTATATATCATATATACAATTATTATTACTTAATGTATTTTTTTTTAAATGTTTAAATTTATTTCAAAATATTTTCATCTCCTAGATGATAAATGTATTTATGAATTCAATTGACATAAAAGGGTATTTTTTTTAGGGAATAAAATGGTATGTTTGTTTATTTATTTTTTATAAATTATATATGTAATTTTTTTTACTTAATGTGTTTTTTAAAATATTTAAATATATTTGAAATTATTTTCATCTTCACACTAATAAATGTGCTTTATGAATTCAATTGACATTTTTTATTCGACAAATTATTATTTTTTGACGAATTTTATTTAACTAAACTTATTTCACTATTTATATATTGTATATTTTATTTAACATTAAATATAAATGAATTAAAAGCAAGGTCATAAAAAAAGTGAACAGCAATTTCCCCCAAAAAAAAAAAAAGTGAACAACAAAATATAGAAATACCATGCCGTGACTAGTGAGCTATGAGGTTGGTTTCAGTAAGCCATAAAACGTGGGAACGTGGGAGGTTTTTTTTATTTAAAAATAATTAAATTAAATTAAATTAATAGGGTTAAAATTGGAAGAAAATATAAAAAGCTACCGGCTATCAGCTAAAAAGCTACTTGAAATAGTTTTTCAAAAAAAGCTATAAGCTCATGAGAAAAGCTTGTTACCAAACACATTATGTTTTCATCCAACAAACTTATAAGCTAGTCCAACAAACTATAAGCTAGCTTTTTGTGTTACCAAACACAGCCTAAAATTGTTCAAAAATAAAATAAAAAAATGAGACTAAAGTTGCCACTCACGCGGATATGTTTTATTTTCTAAACCCAAATATAGGGACAATTAGTATTATATCCTAAAACATTTTAAATTTTATTGAGTGTTAGAGTTGATAAAAAAAACTTAGTTTTATTATTGTAAATAGATTCAAACTAACTTTTTTGAATCTTCAACAAATGGATCCATAACTTTTGTTATGAAAAACAACATGATATAAAATTGTCTATCTAATTAACGTAAAAATTACTTTTTACCGGAAATTAAGTTGCGAGATAAAATTATCAAACTTGCGAAATTATTTTATTTGAAGAAGTAAACTTGCGAAATTATACTTTTTTTGAGGAAGAAAATCACTTATTCACTTTTTACATAGTTTATGGTGCTCTTAAACATGTACTGATTGAGTGTGATCAAGACATTCCAACATTTGCATATGAACATAAATAATTTCATCAACAAGAGAACCTGTGGGTTAAGCTTCTGTCATTCATCTAGATATCTGAAAGATTCTCACGTCCTTCAAAATCTTGCATGTAAAAGTGCATATTACTCGTGAAAATCTATTGTTATGGTAGTTGTTTAACTAAAGAGTTTAATTGGCATACACAATCATGTAAAATAATTTTACACTAAAATTAAAATTCAAGGAGATTGTTGGCTTTACATTTTTTTTTTGAGAGGTGTTGGCTTTACATGTCATGTCATCAATTTCAAAATACTGTTACAAAAATAGGTGATATGGCCAAAACAGTATATTTTTATTGGATGTCCGAGTAAAATTGGTGTATCCTTTAAATCTTTTACTATGTAAATATAGGTTGTGATTGATTGCTATATATAACATGTATTTGGTACAAAGGGAGGACTATTCTGGATGCATAGCTCCAATCAAAAAGGTAGCTCAAGTTATGAAAACCATGAAACAAAGGCATAAGATTGCTTCTGATACGAAAAACATCAAGTCTTCGGTTGGTGAAATCAAAGAAAGAAGTGTGAGGTATAAGTTTACGGCTGAAAATGGACAAGGAAGCTCTAAAGGGACTACTGGAAATGAATGTTTTGGTGACCTTCGAATGGCTTCACATTTCATTGAAGAGACTCAAGTTGTGGGATTTGAGTCACCAAGAGATGAACTGGTTAGTTGTTTGGTGGAGGGAACCAATGAGCTCATGTTGGCTACTGTGGTTGGTATGGGAGGACTAGGAAAAACAACTCTTTCTAAGCATACCAAGCTTGTGAAAAAGCACTTTGATTGTAGGTGTTTCATCACAGTTTCTCAATCCTATAATATGAAAGAGTTGTTGATTAATATGGTAAAGAAGTTTTGCAAGGACATCAATGGGCCTACACCAAAGGGTCTGCAGGAGATGGATGGGATTACATTGATTGCTCAAGTGAGAGAATACCTTGAATCAAAAAGGTACTTAATTAGTGTTTTTTTATGATGTTTGGAAAGAAAAATTTTGTGTGTAGATTTCAATCGGAAACTACACCCTTTTAAACATACTTGGGTAGATATTGCCATGAGGGTGTGCGGAGATGCGGCCATATGGCCGTTTTTGTGTGTGTGTATTTTTCTCTGTGTGTGTTTGCATGAGCGTGCGTACGTACGTTTGCGTGCATGCTTATGTGCGTGTATTACTTAGACAAAAAAAAAATAGGGCACAAGCTTCTTACTTCACACAGGTCACTCAAAATCTCAAAGACGACACAAATTTTGCTAATATATGGTTCGAAATAGAATGTAAAGTAGAATACAATTCCTCTTCTCGTTTACTAAACCTTACTTCAACTCCTTAAATATTGCGCCAAGTGATTTCTTCGATCTCTGGGGCTTGGTTGAGATTATGAATATAATTTACAGTCCCAATTGTAATAAAACAAAAGTAGTAACAACTGTGTATGATATCTTTTCAACTGTGTAGATAAATATATAAAACCCGTGATGTTTGATTTTCGACACAAATTGAGAGTTAATTTGGCACCATACTCCTACTAAGTTCCACATTTGTTGTTTTATTTTAAATTTCACATGTTGTGCCACTCTACCTATTCGAGATGACTCTGTGCAAATACAAAAGAGCCATTAATATTGGGTTTCAGCTATCAATCACCATTGGTGTATTTTTCGCCAATCTATTGAACTATATTTTTTCAAAATTTATCAAAGGTGGATGGGGATTGAGATTCAGCCTAAGTTGTGCAATGTTCCCAGCCCTTGCAGTCACCATTGAGTCAATCTTCTTTTCATAAACCAATCAAAGACGATAAGACAATGAAACAAGAAGATGTGAGCTTTCAAAAATTTCTCAATGTTTTAGAAGGTTTTAAAGCAAAGATATCAATCAAAGATTGACTCGTTCAAAAGCCTTTATGCACAAATTTCCTTAACAACCTTTTGATGATGAAGATGAAGCCTTCTAATAGAGAACTAGTGGCTCTAACAAGAAATTGTAGAGTTTGTTTTGATTGGATATGTGCACCAAAATTAGCAGATCCTGGATTTTTCAACATACCGGTTTTGAATGAGTCTATGTGATAACGGAGAATGTGTCAACATAATGCCTCTTTCAATATTCAACAACTAGAGGGTTTAAATTGGAACCTAATGGAACAAAGGTAGGACTAGCTAGTAGATGGATCAATAACAAAGGTTGAAGGCATAATGAGGAATGTGAAAGTTAAAGTGGACAAGTTTGTGTTTCCAATAGATATGTTGGTGATGGAAATCGACAATCCTAGGGAATGCGAGATTATTCTAGGGAGATCATTTCTTGCAACTGCTCAAGCCTTAATAGATGTTGAGCAAGGTGAGTTGATTTTAAGATCCGATGATGATTATTTGTCTTACAACGTTGCTGATAAGATTGCAGGTTGGCCCTCGCTCGTAGAATGTTGCTTGGTTAGAAGAAGTGGTGCACTTACAAAAGTGGCATTAAAGAAAGAGAAAAAAAAAATCCCTTCCAGAAGAAGAAGAATTCCAATGGTGTGAAGAAAGGGTGTTTATTTATGAAGAAAAAGAAGGAAATTCAGACAAAGAACCTAAGGAGAAGAGGTTCAAAAGCTCAACTTAGACAAATATGTCACGCTCGCACCCTAAACATGCACTGAATGGGAGACAATCCAAAAATTTATTTTCAGTCACTTAAATTTCCGGTCATTTATTTAACATGTAGCCACTCCATCTAACAATTCCCCTATTTTTATTGTTTGCTAACTCACGACTAGGCTCGTTATTTTTACAAGAATTACATAATCTTTCCTTTTCCAAAAAAATTTAGTCTTAGAGAATTATTCCAACCATTTATAGCAGAGGGCTAGCTTACTTCCGAAGTTAAAAAAAAACAAAAAACAATAACTAATGGGGCTTGTTGCGGAAGATACTCAGAAAAATTCATCATTTCAATTATGTATAGCATAACCAATAAGATTTTAAGTCAAATATATTTCCACTTTCTACAATATTTCTTTCATATATGTGTGTTCCATGTGGATTGCTATTTTTGCTTTGAATTTCGGTCGTTCTCTACGGACTATCGGTTATATTATCATACACATGAGACACTTTTTTTGGGTACCTTAAGCCTTTTTCAAGCCAGCCTGATTTATTATTGTTATATCCTTTGTGAAACCACTTTGAGCCTCCACGCATTTTTTTTGTTACTTATGTGACTTGAACCATATTGATCGTGACATTGTGAATTAAAGTTACAAGTTGGGACTAAGTAATTCAATTAGGGAACCCTTAGGAACTAACTCCAAATCGTGTATTGGCCTACTTTCCCAAATATGTCTCAGCTTAACCTAAGTGACGTTATAACCTTGAAAAGACATCTATATATGTGTGGTAATATGAACCTTGAATGTCTGTTTAGAATTGTTTCAGTCTCATAGCAAGGTACAATCACGTGACGACGGGAATGCGGCAAATGCCTTGACCAGCCCCACTGGCTTTCAGAGTTAAATACAAGTATCTTGGAGCTTGTCCCGCTTTTATGGAAATGGTAGGCTAGTCAAGACTGAAAATTGGAAGAGTAACAATCTCAGCACAATCTCTGAAAAGGTATGTTCTCATTCTCTAAATTCATGTAAATTCTAACTTATTGTTATTTTGTTGCTTCAGGACAATCAACGGTTTAAGTTTGGGGTTGTGATGACGGAACATCATATGATATTTTAGACTATGTTTTTAGTTACTGTATTTGCATTTGAAGACAAATAAGAGGTCATTTAGAGGAGTTGTCCAATGTTTGAGTAACATTTTCTATTGTTTTCATTCGAGTCGTTGTAATTCACTTCTATCCTAAGTCATGCAACTTTGTAGGTGTTTTGAGTTTTTTTAGTGAGAAATCATATAAATTGGGAAAACAAGACATAACGTGAAGGATCAAGGATATGAAGAATGAAGATCAGTGATTATTACAAGGTTTTTGAAGGCAATACAAGTTGGGGGAAATTCATCCCAAGTTCCAAGACATTTCAAGACGGAAGAACGCTTAAAAAAGGAACGAAAACTACGAAATTCGCACTAGCCCCTGTGCACGAAGCAGCCCTGGCTACTGCCCTATGCGCCCTGTGCATAGCAGCGGGAAGAAAATATTGTTTGCTTGTTTTCCAAATTGATTTGATACGGAAAAAAAACCTAGTTTTCTTCTCTTAACCCCTAAGTAATGATGCACTATAAAAAGAGACCATTGTACACTCTTTTATTCATTGAGAAAGCTAACGGTACAAGGCAAGGGTCAAACATCAAAGCTTCAAGTCAGAGGATATCCCTCCTCCTCTTGTTCTCTCTAGTGCATGTTTTTCTATTGTTTTGTACTGATGTTTGTTACCATGTGTAACTAAACCTCTCTTGATTTGGGTTTCACGACAAACCCTTTCTTAATTGTTGGAGTAAATTAATAGTGTTTTTTCAATGTGGTATGAAAAGTGGTTTGATCAGGAATCTGTATGTCAAACATACGTGACATGACTCCCTTTAACGTGATCAAAACATTGACCTTCTTATAAATAGGTTTGGATTCTCTGTCTTGGTAGCGGAAACTACACCCTAACTTTCTATCTCTCTCGTACAACCCTCTATCTCATCTTATTTGACCTTAGATAGCTGGACCTGGAAGAGGAGTTTTCAACTCCCACAAAAGGGTAAGCTACAAAGCATGTTCTAAAGATACGCATATATAGTCTTGGCTCTAAAAATAAATCAATTTTATAAGTTGATTTATCAAAAGACCATCACAAGCATACACTTAATAGGAAATAGTTTCATACTCAAACTTCAGATATGCTTGCTGCTCAGAAAGTAATTGTACATACATCTTCTAAATCAATTTCAATTTATTCTTCTACAACATAAATTAAGCACTATGCACTAAATAGAATTTCACCTAGTTTAATTTACTAAGATTCTAAAGACAATACAATTTCCTAGTTTCTTTTAATCATCATGGTATAGTCATACTACATTGATACATTTTAAACTCAAAGAGGATCCAATCAAGTGGATGTGAAGTATATTCCCTATGCAACAGTGGCAGGCGCAACAACGGAGGAAACAGGCGCGATCGAGGAGGAGGTAGGCACAACGAAATTTTAACAATGGCTAGTATTCTTTATCCTCTTTCAAATTCAACATGTTCATTAACAGTTAATCGCATTAAACTCCATTTTTTGCATGACAATTGAGACAATCCTAAAATAACCTAATCACTCATCACTCGATACAAATAATCTCACAGTTGATCATGGTAAGTAAACTTTTATAACTTCATATAATGAGAGGCCAAACACATATCCTCTCTAAAACTATTAAATAATCAACTTTTTTTTTTGAAGGAATTCAATAATCAACTTTTTATTTATAAAAAGTATATTCAACCTCCTATTAGTATTAAGATAATCCTTTATACGTCAAAAAAAAAAATTAGATTCAATGTCCCCTTACTTCCAGATATGAAGTTAAACTAAAATCAAATTGTGTACCCCTAATATAAAATCAGCTTCAGTTGAAAAAGAAAATATATTAAGCAGACCAAAATGTCAACTAGATAGATTATGTGCTTGTTACTATGTAATTTATACTAATAGATTGTAAAACCTTTGTACCAAAAAAAAAAAATTGTAAAACCTAACCCTTTTCCCTAGATCCAATGCAAAACAATATTATAAAAATACCAATATCAATGAAAATAAAAATAAAAATATTGAAAGGGATTGTAAAACCTATACAATTGTTCTCCCCATTTTTTTTTAATGGTTTGATTGTTGACTCTTGCATTGGAGAACATTTGGTCGGAAAAAAAGAATCCATCTTCTATGGGCGGTGAAACTATATTACTTACATGAATTCTGGTTTCTTAGTTTCATTGTACATTTGTACTTAAACTTCATTGCATTTTGCTTTGGGCCACTCTTGCTAAAGTTACAAGTTGAATACTTCAATGTATTTCTCATCAACAATCCAGTTTTAACCATCTATGAAAGCAATGAGTTTTGAAAATAGAAATGCATATTTTGAGGAAAATATTGAAGCGCACATAGTGGAGCCCTATAAACAAAAATCAAAGGGTGCAAAAAGAAACCCTCTTTACATGAATGATATGAGAGTTTAGCTTGTAAGCCCGATCATTCTTACAAGAAAATTTGGGCACTCATCGCAATGAATGAAGTAGAATTGCTGGTAGAAAAAGAGGATTTGTTTTTTTCACCCTCCAGCATTTCACTTATCCGCCGTTTTGACAATTTTACATTCATTCTATCAAATGATATAATTTGACAACTCTCACCCATCACATCATTCTTACACCCAACCAATAAAAAAATGGCACATGTTATTAACTTTAAAAAAAGTGTGATTTTAATTAAGAAAATGGAAACATAAATGGTGGTGGGTGGTTCTTGTCGGTTAAAGAAAGTGGAAAAATGAGAGAGAAATATTAAAAATAATGAGAAAATATTCTGATATTAATTCTTTTTATTATTTTAGTGAGGTGTTAGATTTTAATTAATTGAATGTAAGAATGATGTGTTAGGTAAAAGTTTACGTAAGAATTTCTCGTTTTGAATTATAAAATCTAAAATGATTATTTTTCTATTTTGACCCTCCTTTGACAATTCATTATTTTTTTGTTGAAAAAACCTTGTTCAAGTATATAATTTGAACCCAAAAAACACGGTTCAACTTGTATAATTTAAAATATGTCTAACGTATATTATAAACTTTCATCACTTCAAAGGTTATGAATTTTTAACCTAAAAATATCCATAAACCCAAAATATGAACATCGATATTGTGTCATTGTTGAAGTTAACTTGGTCCATTTCATCACATCTCAACCATTTTCAACCATCAAACAAAAGGTTAAGTCTTATTTCTTTAATCATATGTTGTTTTTTTTGTTTACAATGCTAAATAAAAAAGAAAAGAACGAAAGAAAAAAGAAAAACAACTACAAATTACTGTCTAGGAAAGAAAGTTTCAGCTGCATCCATCTTCAGGGATTATAAGAGACCACCCGGAGGGGAGGTATGGTGAACCAAATCATAATACGAGTAGGCTCCAAGTTTGGCCAAAAAATCTGCATATTGATTTCCCTCTCTGAGAGTGTGACAAACAATAATATTATTTTGTTCCATCAAGTCCTTCACGTCTTGAATCAAAACGGCGTAAACATGAAACATGGTAGTTGGGTCTTTAAGGAGGTTAACACAAAGTAAAGAGTCAGAGTAACAAACAAGCTCTAAAATCCCCAATTTATTTGTCAATAAGAGACCATGATAAATAGCATATAGCTCTGCATGAAGGATGTCAGATGATCCTTGAATGTAACCAGAAAATCCTGATAAATAATAGCCAGCACTATTTCGAAAAACCCCTCCACAACCAGCTCTAATTGGTGAGCCCATGCAACTACCATCAGTATTCAGAATAGTGCATGAATGGTTGTTTTTATTCCACTTAATGTGACTATCACCTAAAACAGCAATGGAACAACAAAGCATATTTTGAGATTGTCCATCATACTTTGAATATTGAAGGATATACGATTAAGCGATCAAGTTTTATTATTCAAACATATAAGATTACGATGGCGCCATGCCCACCAAATGCAAACAGCAAAAATGAAGGTTTGGGAGCCCCTAGAATATAATCCAAAATAGAATATAATATAAAAAACGATTAAGAAATTTTTTAAAAAGAGTATTTTTTTTTAAATCTAAAATTTAAAAACAAACGTAGTCAAATATATATTTAAGTACAATACAAAAACTTGATATAAAAAATACAATGCAAAGACTTTTTTTTTCATATGTCAATTCATGTTTTATTGCGAAGATATTACAATATGGTATTTCCTTCATATGAGTTGCACTTACAGGAAAATATATATTAGGGAAAATTACACAACCCTCCCCCGAAGTTTATGTAAATATATCCAATCTCCCCTCTGTTTTCTCAAATAGCAACAACACCCCCTACTGTTAGTCTCCATCCACCTTCCGTTAAAAAAATGCAAATGTATCATTTTCAATTCAAAAAATTGTTTTTCATCCATTTCCACAATAAATCAATCTATTGTACACCCCCGGCCTCAAATGTAATTAAATGATTGCCCAGGAAACAAAACTCACGTAGACATAGAAGCCACAACAACAACCAGGCCCCTAATTAAAACATACGAAAAGGGAAAATAAAAGATGAATATGACTTTTAAATATATAAGAAGACCCAGCTTCAAAGTTCAAACTAGCTCTATACATAATCGACATAACAAGATAAAACAAACATGAAAAAAAAATTAAATTAAAATGAAATAGAAATGGAGGTAGTATTAGATTGAAAAGAAATAAAATTAAGATAAACCACTCTCTTGCTCACGATAGGTGGAGAGGGAGGGAACAAGATGTAGAATGATTGGAGATACTTTGTTGATTTTGAAGCCACCAAATTTGATGTGGCAAACACAGTAATGAAATATCACTACGTTAGTGAGTGTTATTTTGATGCCGATAACAGTACCAGAGGCAAAGAAATCGAAAGACCTTCACATGAAACAAATGGTACACATATATTTTAGTGTTAACCTAAAAACAAATGGTGTTAAGTTTCTAAGGGAGGTACACATATATTTTAAAAGACTTTAAGCGAGGTTAGTGTCTATTATAAAATTAACAAATTTTTGTGGAAAAGAAAACAAATTTGCATGAAATTTATACATATGTACAATAGCCCACTTCTGCAACCGATTACTATCCAGGGTTAATGCTTGTATATGAAGGGGTAGCTATGGCTGCCCCAAATAAAATTATTGAATAAATGGGTATATTTTTATATTCCGCTACCTCTAATAATATATATATATGGCTACCTCAAGTTTGATTTTAGGTGGAATAATTTTTTGTTTGACTTTAGTTAGCTCAAGTTCGATTTTAGATGAAATAATTTCTTGATCCTGTTTCTTAAAAACTAAAGGATTAACTCCCAAAAAAATAGTATTATTTTTTTATTTAACATAGAAAATATGATAACAACAACAAATTTTTAATATGTTACTGTTGGTCCAAACATATCATATAATTGAAAATATTGAGTATATAGATAGTTCAGTATATCTTGATAGAACGTCTAGAAATGTCTCAAATATATGAATGCGACTAGTGGAATTCAAAGTTTGTAAATACTTTATTCAAAAAAAATTGTTTTTGTTTTCTCATATAACAAAAAAAAGTTTCAATTTGAAAATCCAATGAATGGCACGAGTGTACGTATGCAGGTATATGGTACTATTTATTTTGTTTATGCTTATGCAATCTTGGTCCACATGGTTCATTTTCATTCTGCTTGCTTTCCATGTAAACAGAAAAAAGAAAGGAAAAGGAGCCAAGATTTGAACATGTAAAAGGTACAAAAAAAAGCCTCGAGCAAAGAGCAATGAAATCACAAGGCCAACACACATACATTAAATAAGTACATAAGCATATTATGCATGAACGTGAATTATTGTTTTGGCTATGATCGATTCATTTTGATAGCAGTAGAGGTTAAAAAAACAGTGAGATACGTAGTAATAAATGTAAAACCAGAGTCTGACTGAAAATGTTTCATATAGGAACTGTTTGTAGTTGTTCTGAAAAGGCAAAAGAATACCATTTGAGTGAAACACCAAAAGCAGCAGCATGTATCAGTGGTCCATCTTTACTCTCGCTGACACTAACACTTCACCTAAGCGTTTACAAGTGCTTGTCTAAACTCAGAATCATATTCCAGACAGTTACATCTCTCTCATTCTATGCACACATACACATGCACTATCACTCTCCATATCGCGACCTAGCAAATGCATACTCTTATCTGTCGCTGAAAACACTTCACGCATGAGTCAAACTACTCCTAGAACAACAACTAGTAACAAAAGATTAAATAAGAGATGAAAGTAAGAGACAATAAACACAATTCGGCCAATTTGTGCCTACCTCTCCGGCCATAAAGTAGTTGTAGTTCTGTTTGTGATGAATTAGGATTTCAGGGTTACAAGCAATATATATATAATATTACTACTACAATTCAGTTTACAATATTACCCCTGAATCATACGTCCATATCCATGCCTTCTTTAGTACGTTTAGTATATATGAGTCATACTTCAACAACTACTTTCGTTAAGTTACTCTCTCTAAGTTTAAACCACACAAAAGCCTATAAATGTAATATGGTTCCTCCACTTATTGTACATTTATATTATGAACTAGTCTTACTTAGACACAAGCATAAATAAAATTATTTGAACGCACATACCATAATAAAAGAAATTAAAAGATGAAATAAATTACTCACATCACTAAACCATTTTCTCTTTAAAAAATTAACATTTTTGTGAGTATGCCAAATCTTTTTTATTTGTGTTTGTTCCAAACAAGAATTTCTCCTATTTTATATGAAACATGATTTTGGTCTCTTTTTATTTATTTAAATCTTAGATGTTGATGTTCCAATTTCACAAGTTTTAGTAGTTTTCTCCACTTTGGTGCTTATTTTTTGTGACGTGTTGATTTCATGAATGATGTGAAAGTATATTTGATAACGTGACATTATTTATTTAAATTAGAAACCTTGTACAACTTTTTTTCTATTCTAAAAAATATTGTGCAATGTATTTCTATAAGGGAAATATTAACGGGTGCTCAAGACACTTTTAAACATTAAACTTATAAGATTTTATGAAAATAATATATTTATTATATTGAAAATTATAGTCTTTAACTTTTTTTAAAATTAAATTATTCATTAAGAATTTATAAAGAATGTGTCGCGATATTCGTTAACAAGACCGTTTTTATAAATGGTCCTAAAAAATATAATGATGTAAGAAAAAAAAACAAAACTTGTGAAACAAAAGATTAAAATATTATTTTTATAAATTAGAGGACTAACATATTACTATTTTAATGAAAATGGAGGATCAAGATTACACATTTAAGCATCGCATGAAAAAGAAACATTGAAGAAGCCTAGACAATTTAATGCAAGAAGAACGTTAGCTTTCATTTCACTCTTTGTCTCTGTCTTCCCACTCTCCTTTTCACTTTCTTTCTATCAGAAACAAACAAAGAGACAAACATAATGGATCAACCCAAGTACTACTAGTTTACAACAATAAAAAACAACCAAACATCATACAAATAGTACATCTATTATGTTTTAATTCAAACTAAAAACAATTTCACTGTCATTGTCTTCATCTTCACTTCCACTTTCTTCTTCTTCCATGTAGTTTTCATTTACTTTATGTCCATCAAAACTCAAAGATTCCAATGTGTGTGGAGCATGGCCATTACCAAAAGCACGAACATGATCTTTTAGTGATCTTTTGTGTTTGAAATCAGAACCACAGATACAAAACCAAAGCTTCCCACAATT
>Ga0099826_10000990_pt1 | contig 15882 bp, 8 predicted proteins | sample Mtrugardesep15_FD_76830 | JGI IMG/M metagenome (GOLD analysis project Ga0099826, IMG submission 76830) | Root nodule microbial communities of legume samples collected from California, USA - M. trunc garden sep15 | ecosystem: Host-associated > Plants > Roots > Nodule | place: USA: California... | reverse complement strand
GTTAGTTGACCAGAGTCGGAGCTCATCCTACTTCTTCTTGATGAGTTTCCAACTCCCTTTGACTTGTGTGCCTCTGCTGCTTGTTCACACATCTGCAACAAGTAGGAAGCAAAAGCTATGATAACCTCTGATTTCATTGAAAATACAGCCAGTTGACTTCTAAAATGAATAGCCAGTATCCTAGAACTGTCTTATAAATTGGATTCTTTAGAGATCCTTGAGCTCAGAACTAAAGCAACGAGTTCAGAGATTATGCAAGCATGAGTTATTAAATCAGCAGGCAAGAACGAAGAATATTTCCCAAAAATACTTCAAGGAATGTCATGTATGCAACAGATTTAAAATAGTGCAAACAGATAATTTAGCTCAGAAATTTTTAAAACAATAGCAATATGTTGCAACACCTTTGCAGATATTTTGCATCATCTAGATAGCTACCAAATTGAGAATAAAGATTTTCAAAACCACTATTAAGTAAGTAACCCAAAGATATAACATAGGTCAATTTTAGAATAAGGTTCACACTTTCACATCATTTTCTTCAATGACTACACTGAATGGTATTGCAATCAAATCCCGGAATCAGATTCAAAAACACAAACCTGAATTATTGGATCTAATATAGCAGATATAACCGGATCAAAAACAGGTTTTTGGCCAGAAGCAGGAATCATCATGCTGTTGTAGTTCTCAATTATTTCAAGAAGTACAGACACTCCTTCTCTTACAGCCGGGGGAGGAGAAAGATCAACAGCAACAAGTGGGGGATATCGTAAAAGCTTTTCTCCGCGGCCTTTCAAAATATCAAAAAATGTTTTCTGAGCAGCATCTTTCAGTGACCATAGTGTGTTACAAAGAGCAGTTTCTTGCCCAAGTAAATCTGAGATCTAAAAAACCATAAGAAGTCGTCAAGATTAATAAAATTAAGGATTACTAATATAGTGGGGGAAATATAGAGGGGAAAACTCACAGTGTAGCAGTAAAACTGAAGTGTATTACTGAGTTTATAGGAGACTATAAGACTTGGTTGTGACTGTAAAACTTGTTCAACTCTCACTTTAAACGGCCGACATACTCCTTCGAAAATTCTATCAAGAACAAACATCAAGTCAATTTCTGTCTTGCCAGATCCATTCTCAGAGTTATTGGAGAGTTGCTTTGCTGTTGGTCTGGTATCAACAATTGCATCTGGATCAAGTAATACAAGTACAAGTTCTCGTTCAGATGCCAAGGCCTGCAAGAAGAAATAAATATATATGAATAAATACAGTTAAAATATTTGAAAACATATCTCCTGATATTTGGATTGCATCTTAATAATTTAGATATGTAAGTTAAAAACTAGATGGATAAATAAATAAATAGGGGGTAGAAAGATGCTGGGAATCATTCTGAATCCAAAAGATATTGTGTGAAAGGAGAAATCCTTTGTGAAGGGGAAACCCAAGGACAAGAGCTCTCTCTTATGTTCTCAATCATTCATTCAATAAAATTGGTCTTTCTTTTAAGTAATTTTTCCTTTTTCCTCTCGTGTGGATAGTAAAAACAAACAAGGAGTCAAGTATTTGTACAAAGAACGGATAGTACTCAAGTCTTTTGCATATAAACCATTATCGCAATGAAAAAAAAGTTTTTACTCATCCCCTTTCCTCCTGTATCTAGTACCATACATCTTAAATATAAACCATGGTAGCAAAGCAGCATCCAGAAATGCTTTGAAGCATTCATCCATAAGGTTTTCATGACAAACCTGATGCAGCCAGCCTAACATATCACCAACATATCGTAAAGGGTCATGAGCATGCACTTCAATAGGTCGAGGCATTCCACCAGGTCCTCCACGTGTAAGAGCACTTATAAATCGTCTAAATAGTGCATTGTGTCTCATATTGGCTACCTGCAGGTAAGAAAATTATTATGCTCAAGTAAGTGATGATAAAGACAATCTAAGTTTCAATTAGACAACAAGAACATTCTTTAGATTTTATTATCAACATGAGTTTCACTAGCAATTATTTTATCATAGTCACCATTAGATGGTGCACCGTCCATGATAACAGATGATAATATGTACCAGAATATGAAATATCTTCAACTGAAATATGGAACCAAAACTAGAATGATTAATATTTCAATGAAGTTATTAAATCCATCGAGAAATTACCTCTTCTGCACAATACTTGAAAAGAACAGATCTTTCCCTGAGGTAGCGCACAGCTGTTTTCAGAAGCTCACCAACTTCTGGATTGTCAGTGTCACCCAGTTTTCTACATTCAGCCTGAACCCACCTAGATGTAAAGACTATAAGTAATTATACATATCATCAAACTAGTCGATCAGCAAGGTAGTTAAAATTGAGATTTTACTCATAATTGGTGAGGGCAAGTAAAATCATAAATCGTGAAATCATAAGATTCTACAAAACCCATAACATTCATGTATAAGAAAAACAATTAATACTCTCCAAGGACTTTGGGCCAAAATAATAAGACTTTCTTGATTTCTTCCAAGTACAAGGAGTTTAGGCCATACAGCCCAATGCCTCCAATGGTTAAAGAAGTAAAAACAAAATTGAATTGAATTGGGAAAATTGAATTGAATTGGGCCCACAACCCAATATTACTTTCTCCCCACTTTCCAACCCTAGCAGCCCTTTCAACCAAAAATAACCTAGGAGCCACACTCTCACACAACAACAAGAAGAAGAGGCGGAATTTGGATAGGCAATACATAGGAGAGGGAGAGAGAAAGTTGCATAGGGACTTTTGCACAACAAGTGAGAAAAGGAACTGAGGCAGAACTTGCGCACAAGGTGGAAGAAGAGACTGCGGGTAACCCTTTCTGACATGACCACAGAATGGTTGCAAAACTGAGATGCAGAATCACAAAATATCAAAGATTCCAACGATTATTACGATTTTCCCAGGTGATTTCACTGAGTCAATGCAGAAAACAATTTTGCATGGGATCTGATTTGTATATGCCAAAATAAACTGTGATTGTGACTACCATGCCGATCAGATCTCAATAGAAAGACAACTTGTAAGAACTTTAAGAATATCAAATGGAAAATATGATGCTGAAGTAGATGATTCTTCACCTGCATAGGCGCTCATAAGCTCCTTCTTGATACACTGCCATCATATCCATTAGCTCTAAACCAGCACGCTGCAAATGAAATTCCCGAGTTCAGTAAAAGTTGCAATTTTATTTTAAGCTGATAAAGTAGAAGGTAAGTATGGGAAAAACTTCTGCCTGAACAAGATCAATACAAAGCCAAAATTTTGATGCGAAAGGAACATACAACAATTGTTGACCAGAAAAAATAGACACAGCTGCTTCAATAATTTATACAACAACCAAACCTTATCCCACTAGGTGGTCTGACTACCTAGACAAAAAAAATTGAATAACCTGGTGCTATAGATCTCATGCAATAGCAGGGTACAGGGAAGGGTCAGACCCATTGCAGACCTATTGTAGTTAATAGTTATCCTTACCTTAGAATAAGTGCTATGATGGGAAGATTAATTTTAATTATCTCTCTTAAAGGGAAAACTTTGAAAAACAATACAAATTGTAAGGAAATTTAATACTGCAACCATTTTTTTTAATTTCCGTAATTCAGCCAGCGGAACCCCGCCCTATGTTTAAGGACGGAGATAGTATCAAGTAACAGAAATATGCTATCCTCAAGAAAAGAATTTAGCCAACGGGGTCCTATATTTAGGGACGGAGAGTCGGAGATAGTATCAAGTAACAGAAGTATGCTATTCTCAAGAAAAGATAAGGTAATTTTTTTCTAAGAAATTGTTTCATGAAGTCTAATCATGAGATTCCTGCACATTAGATTACTTTTTACAGTATATTGACTTACGGATACATATATTCTAATTTGATGATTGTGGGGGCTGATTATTTATATTTCTATTAGCCACATTAATTTAGAGTGATTTTTGCAATAGATTGAGGACACTAACCACATAAATGTGGCCTCTTTCTGCCAGTTATCCTAGAGATCACTTGGTTGCAAGTTCACTCTATGACCTTGAGATCCTTGTTTCAAGACTGGCACTATGAAAAACAAGAAATGTAACCTCTTTCAAACCAGCAATGGCTGGTAATAATGGAAGTGGTCTGTGACTCAAATCCTAAAGTCGCTGTTCAGGTGGAGATGTTATCTAACCAGTACCATCATTTCTGGCCTAAGGATTAACTGATGTGAAATCATGAATAAATAATACAGGACTTATGCAGCCATTAGATTTTCATTTTGATCCCAGACATCTGCCAAACCTTCTTTTCCAATTACACAAGAATATCTATGGATAATATAAGTTCTAGATATAACACAGGTCTTTTTCGCAATCAACCCTAATGATATTTCAAAATTTGCAGAAACTTCCAGTCCAGCTAGCAGAACTACCACTTAAGTAAACTCATAATCAAATTGGTATTTTGGATTGAGAGTCCAGATTTCGGATATCAGGTTTAGAATTGCACATATAATACGGGGGGTAGAGAGGACAAGAATATTACCTGATGATGTGTCCTAAGCAACACTTTACAGTTGGCGTGAATCTCTTGGACATGAGATAGTGCCTTGAAAAAGTTTTCATTCAGATCTTCGTCTCTAAGTGCATTTATCTACAGATGATCAACAATTAATTTTAAGAATATAATACACTTATTTGATTCACAAAGCCATGGGTCGATAAAAGGTAAAACACATCAAACAATAATTCAAACCTCTTCAGGGGAGAGCTGATAATCACGTAAGAAACATGTCACAATCTCTTGTCTTTGCGTAGTAGTTTCAAGTTCTTGTTTGAGCCTCTCTGTGGTACTTATAATGTCACTGGTGCTAGCACTACAACTGTCCAAAGCCTTTGCTATCCTGTAAAAATATAGAACCCAAAATTTTATTCAAAGATCTTTAGGCTAGAAAAATAAAGAATCCATTCTCATTGAAATAACAATAAGACAATTTTAACTATCAAAAGGAAACTTGATATGCTATAAAGCAAAACATAAAATCCTAACCCCAACTAAGTGCTAACCAGAACATGATTTAGAAAACTTATATTTCTAGAGTTGCACTACAAAACCAAAATTGAAAAAGTTATGCCAGCACCTCGCACTAAATACATAAATCAAATGTCTTGACCACAAACCACACTCAGCTCTAACATGCTAGATACTATGGAACTGCCTTCTGCATAATTTAGCGCGCTACTCCTAATAATTTCAGCCAAATCACCCACAATAATCCAGAGAACATCGTATTAAATGATTTAACGTCACTATAAACATAAACAAGAACTTTTACTAAGCACACACACTACAGACTGGGCATCTTTTTTTTTCTTTCCCAACAGTATCCTTTTTAACTTATTTCCAGCAAATGAAACATTTTTTCATCTGCGGAAGGCATCTATAATAAAAGGCATCGGGTAGAAATAGCTATGTAGTTATATAGTGATATAAATACAAACAATAAACAATCTCCTCTAAATGCATTATTTTCCTTCACCTGCATTTTACAATCCCAAAATATAGCGATTAAAATACTTACCGTACAGTTTTTCAATTATGTTATGGATATCGTTCAACAAATCAAACACACCAGCAATTTCAAAAAACAAACCTCATTCTCCAGCAAACCGCTGGCAATGGTTCTAAGTATCATAATCAACTCCAATAAACCGAACAAGCATTTATTGACACTTTCACTATATCTCGAAATCATACATTTCTACCACATGCCTCTTCACTTGGACAAAAAAGGATAAATTAATCATGATTTCCTACTTGTTTTGAATAACTGTTTCAACATCTATCTATTTTAAGAAAAGTCGTCTCGTGAGTCGTGACAAAATTCCAGAAAATTGTTTCCCGCCATATTTTTCCACTTCCATGCAAAGTTACACATGATCTTTACTACTACACACTTTTTTAAAACACACTAATTAACGATAAGCATTTCATGTACAACACACTTTTTTTCATGTTTCATGACTAATCACTTGAACACAAAGTGATAAACATACATATAAACATTTTCAGTGAAATGAAGCAAATTCAAATCCAACTCTAATCACAGAAACTAACCTTCAGTTAACAACATTTAAGAATCAAATCACACACATTCACTTCTAATAATCATCCAAACAAATAACGAATTACAGTTGCAACTAAAAAAAACTTCAAAAACCAAAAATCGCACCTATCACAGCATTCCGCAAGTGAATTCACCTCATTCTCCACGCTATCCAAAGCCTAACAAATCAAACACATCGAAAATCAAATCAAACCGAACTGAACTAAACCAGATCGGATCAGAATTCAGAACCGCAAAATCAACTGAACTAACTGCATGAAGAGGAATTACCAGTTGCGCAGCATGCGAAGCATCGAGAAACTCGTGATTAATAGAGAGAGAACGCTTTTCGATGGTTGATCGGAGGTTACGTCGAGCTTGAGGAGTGTTTTCGTCGTAGAAAGAAGAGAGAGTGTTCAGGGAAGATAAGAGATCCGGTGTATCAATTCGAGATTCTAGAACCTTCTTCAGTTTCCGGGAAAGTCCCGGTGCTAAACCCGCCACCGTTCCCATTCTCTTCTTCTTCTTCTTCTTCTCCGTTCGCGATTCAGATCTTTGATCTAACGAAGATGATTCATTGGTTTGTTTTTTCGTTGTGTTTGTTAGACCCGGTTCACGGTGAACCGGTTTGTTATGTGGTGGGTTCGGTTTAATGTTCTTGTTTTGGATATTGGCCTAAATTTAATTGGGCTTTATAAACTCGTTATAGAGAATTTCTTATCCCAACTTTCATTTTTTCATGCACCCTCCAATACTTGAAAATATTCTTCGACTTTCAGATTCTAGCATTTGAATAAGTGTTTTCGATCATTTTCAAAGTGCAAAAAAAATGGCCATGTTTGGTTTAGCCATGAAAAAAATTGTGGAATTCATTTTAAGGCAGGAGGGGATTGAAGTATGTAAAAGAGGTGTTTGAATTCTAAAATCCGGAGGTTTTTTTTAAATTACCTTTGAAAAATTGTGGGTAGCTTGCCCACCAACCAATAAAAATGAGCAATTTATTGGTGGGGTCAAGATAGTGCATAGATACCATCTAAAAAGGTGAATGCTCATTAGTTGAGATAAATTACCCAGCATTCTTCTTTCATGGGTGTTCTAGTTGTCACCTTTTCTCTTTGAAAATCGAAGTAAAAGAAATTCGGAAGCATTGTTGGATTTTCAAAGCATAGATAAGAAATTTTCCTCGTTTTATCTTGTTAAGAGACCAGTGCTGTTATTTTTTCACTCGATACTACTACTCACACTCCTGTTTTTCTAACACACCTTCTAACGAGTTAATTCATATTTTTCTCAAAATACACATGGTGCAGTAATGGACAGGGACAATTTTTCCAGTTGTTTTACAACTTCCAAGGAACAATACTAATGTTTGAGAAATCTTGAATAGTTAACAAAGAATCACTTTCAAGCCATGAATTGTTCCAATCTGTAGAATGAGCAATTTCAGTAGAATAAATGGAAGTTCTTATTTCATCATGAAGAGAATTAGCGATACAGATATTAGTACAGAAAACACCAATAAAAGCTCCAAGATGACTTTTAAAAAATGCATTCACAAGTAGAAACCCCATGAGAGCCTCTAGATGCACTATAAACGTTACATTTTATCCAATAAATGAAGGGAATTAACCAATGTACATGCTTAGTTAGAGGAGGAGGATCATGGCACTAATAAACACTTTAATAGATGAGTACATGTGACCTTTGGAGTGAGTATCTGAACAGTGATATAAGGTTTCCAGATGATTTTTACTCACGGTGTATCAGGAAAAACAAGAGTATGAGAATGATAAAAATAAGCACCTTTGAATTGAACCTGAATTTAAATCATATCATCTTAATCAGGAGCAGCAATAAAGAAATGTTATGATTAGCCGAGGCAAGGCAATAGTAGGATACAGATGAACAAAGTCCCTAGACAAAGTAACTAGTTCCCTAACATCAAGTTACCTTACCAAACAACTTTTTTTTATCCATTTGTCCAGCTACTTCAATAATACCAAAGGCCAGAAATATATTTTAAAAAATGTAAAGGAGCATGCCATGAATAACTGACCATACAAGCCGAACTATTAAAGAGAGCAATTAACTTTTCAAAAGTAAGTTTGATTTTAATTTTATCTGCAATGACTTGAAGATGAATAGTACGAGTAGTAAAGGCAAAACGGACGGACCCGGCTCCAACCGCCAATAACGTGTCTAAAAAGGGGCGGAGCGGGGTAGGTTAACTAGAGATGTAGAGTTAAATCTCACCTCGTCCTGTATTATGACGGACCGGCGGGTTAATGGATTGACCTGTCAATATTTTTTTTTAACAATGCTCTTAGGGCACTTGTTAACATTTTCCTTAAAAATATGAGGCTAAAATTATGAAGAAGAAAATGGAAAAATTTATTGTGACTTATAAATAAATAAAAAGTACCTGATCAAAAGAAAAGTGAAAAGAGTTTTTTTTTTTTAATTGCAACCCATCGGGTCGATCCCATTCCGCCACGTTTTAAGCGGGTTAGATGAGGCGGACACCCTACTAGTGGTGGGTTCAAAATTGCAACTCACCCCGTTGTAAAAGGTGGCCTAAACGTGTCGTCAATCCGACGGATCCAATCCATTTTGTCATCCCTAAATACAAGGTTAGGAGCACCTAGATAGATAAAAGGAGTCTGGCCTAAAGTGAACCCCATAATTTTAGTCATAGAATTCAATCTAGTTGGAAACACTGAGGCTCCTACAAATTTTTTACATTTTGTGGGACTAGTAATTTGACCAGAGTTAGCTCTATATTCTTCGAACAACTGGAGGATGGAACATGCATTTCTTTGCGTTGCTTTGCAAAATATTATCTGATCATCAGCAAATAAATAATTACTAGGGATAATGGTTCTCCCGATGGAGATGCAACTGAGTGTGCCATGTGCAACAAGTAACAATAGTTGTCTACTCAAGACTTCTTCTGCAATACAAAAAAGTGGTAAAAGAGTATCTCATTATTGCTTGGGGCAAAAGTAACAAGTAACAATTATTGCTTGGGGCAAAAGATATTTATAAAAAGGAATAACATGACCTCCAATATCATCCATGTCATCTAAGTAACTGTCCCATTGATTAATTCTTGTAATTAAGTTGAAATATGTATTTGTCAAAAAAAAAAAAAGTTGAAATATAGTGTTTCTATCTCCTTCAAAAACCCATTTAGTTATAAATTTATCACTCCAAAAATGCCCTTGAATTCTAAGTGCCTCAATAGTGCCTCATTCAGATTATATCCAGCCTTCTTCTCATCAATAACCAAAGCATTAGTGCAAAAAGAATGATTGATAATTTGTTGAATAAAATTCATTTCCTCCATAGCAACAGTAACTTTAGTGGCAAGAATATACATTGGACATCCTACAACAATTTTAGCCCATAAAATTGACTGCTGTAGTTATTTTGTCTATAGTGTGAGTTCAATTCATGCATGAATTCTGTATCCCTTTAACTTATACTACCAATTAATACAGTACTCTATATAGCTAGCAGGTGATATTGGGACAGGAGAGTGATATCAGGACAAAAGGTTAGATATATGTGTGAATGCGGCTCAGTGCTTAATTACGTGATAATGACTGAAGATGTAGGGATATTACCCTATAATTGTATATAATTAATATATGCAAGCATGCTTTATCTAAGCATAAATCATCAACTAGTAGCATATTGCTTAGAGAGGCTGCAGTAGTGGATTCATATATACCAAGATATTATATCATATATTCATATTCAAGCCACACAATCATTCTAGTTATCATGTTCCTCTCCACTTTCAACAAATCATAGGTCGATGTACATTGGTTCAATTTTTTTATTACTAGCTTTTTTATCTTTTTCTTTAGTCACATAATATTGAGTATATATTGTGACACCTAAATAATGTACATATATATACAATATTACATCAACATGATCAACTGGCCGTCAATATCTCAACTCAAGACGATCCTTGAATAATATTATACATCATTTCATCAATTATTATGGCTATAGTATTCTACCTAATTGAGTTTGATGTGAGTTAGTTGGGGTGGGGGGGTTAGAATTGAAATCATCTAACACTTACAACTCAGCAGAAAATTAAGTTAAAAATTAGAAAAAGTGAAGAAAAGGAAATATATGAATTATAGATAAAAAGGGAAGAAACAAGGCGTGGGTTGTGGTGTCTGAAAATCTTGCAGTGGCACCTGGGATTTGCCTGTTGCACTTTTTATGTGATTACCATATTCCACATCATTCCCACTTTCTTTCTCTCTATGTGAGTGGATTTATCAGTGGCAGTACAGGTCCTGATTTGGAATCTAACACATGGGCCAAAGTAGTGTGTCCTATAACTATTGCTATACATGTGTAGTACAAAACACACGATATCACCATATGAAGAAAAAGACCAAGTACAATTTTGTTTGTTTTTGGTTTCTAAATTAATTATATGCAAATTTGAAGTATTGTTGAACATTAAACCTAGACACCTCTTTTAGCTATGATTCAAAAATTAATTTGTCATGTTGTGAAAATCTAGTTAATTTTACTACACTTAATATATGTTAGTGAACAAAGTACAATATTAATTAAGATCATGATCATATAATATATGTAATAAGTACTCTAAAGGGTTATCTCTATCGGAATTGATTTTGCTAAATGACTAAAAATTCTCGACCATTAATTAAAATTAGATGGTTGAGATTTCGAACTTCAAATGTTTTGAAATTGTATGTTGATTATACAAATAACATGATTTTACATAAATATTGATGATTTGAATATATCGTAAAAAATATAATAGAGATGAATAACCGACTGTGTGAATGCAAGAATTGTGTCTAAGCGATTAAATTTCATTTTTTTCACTACAAATTTCCTTTCTATTCTCGTGGATTTCTTTATTAAGTGTTCTGGAAGACCAATCACACGTTGACACGTGGCATAACTTACACCGCCTTAAGGCTCACGCCTGAGGGAACACGTCAGCTTTGGTGCGCCACAACGCACAAGAATGTGCTCCCGCGCGAGGATCACGCTACACATGTCCTCTAACCATCCCTAATCACACGCTGTGAAACCCGAAGGCAGTTATTCCCAAGGCATGCCTATATAAGGGTGAACTTGTTTCACTTTCAAGGTATGATTCACTTTTCACAACACTTTCTACACTCTCTTTCTCAGTTCCATTATTGTCTTGAGCGTCGGAGTGCAAACGTGTCTGCAGACACCTTTCGTTCCAACGTGAAGACTCATCGCCGCCGTACTGGAAACTATCACCGTCACACCAGAGTACTTTCTGCCACTGTTGCCACCCATCTATCCTCAAAGATACAGTATCATTAAGATTGTCAGAAGTTCAATTCAACCATAGATTTGGGAGAAAAAAAAATACCAAAATAGAAAAAAGAAGAAAGTGGATTAAACAAAAAAAAGTAAATAAGAAGACTTAACTTAAAAAGCCAAAAGCCAATAATTTTACTAGTATCACTCATAAATTACCATCTTGTCCTGATGCATACACCACTCTTTGTCAATTCTCCTAAACTATGTGCATGGTATCTAAATCTTACACCCCAAGTAAACAAGACTTCAGTGTGGTAAATTCTGCATTCCACTTGTCCCTTCCCTATTTACTAGTAATAATTACTCTTGGAAGCTTCAAGCTTGAGCATTAATTCTAAGTACAACTCAACTCAAGACTTCCATCATAACAACCAAAATGCATTTTCTTCTGTTACCTTTCAGTAACGTCTACTTTTGAACCAACTGCTTGCCTTTTCCCCTCTTACAACACAACATGGAAATGTTAATAAATCATTAATAACTAAGCTCAACTAGTCAGTTAGTGATCTCAAAAGTCTTCATAAAGTTGTTAGTCTAATATGATCATCATTGTTAAATAATGATATCATCTTTTATTACAACATATGATTAATATTAATTAATGCAGTAGTTAAAATAAGAAAGATAATATAATTAATGTGACTTAAAAAGAGAATAGAAAATCATGCAGTGCAGTGCAGGTGGTGCAATCCGTTTGAGTTGGCCCATTATTGAAGAAAGCTGTGATCTAAATATGCGTAAGCATGTATATATGTGACACTGAGATCTCCACAACTCCCATCATGTAGATGTAACCCCATAAATAATAGTTTAGGTTCAATCAAACAAATACCTTCTTTTCTGGACAATTGGACATGAGTCTTAAACCTAACCATGCCTTAATATGAATTTTATGTGATACTATAGAAATATTGGAATCCACTACATTTATAGACATATTTAGCAACCATATGATTGAGGTGGCTAGTTAATTAAAAAAAAACTAGCTAGTAGATTCTTTGGAATCAAGACAAAAAAAGCATCAGACGACTCCAATTTGTCACAGATATATGATGGGGGTATCTTTATTCTTTTGAATTAAGTATATTAAGTATTCCCTTGCAATTAAACTAATTTATCATCTATTAAAGTTTTTGCAAAAACATCTACAAAAAAAAGGTTTCCTAAAAAAATCATATATTGAAGTGAGTATTAATTTATTCTTTTGACCAAATTAAAGCTAAAACTATATTAATTTCTTTTAGGCAAATGGAATGTTAATGGTGAATCAAATGAAAAACATTCTCAAACGATAAAAGCTAAAAAAAAACTTGAGGACGAAACTCATACCCAAAAAGAGGAAAAATAGAAATGAAACCCCAAGAAAGACCTCAAATCAATATGGTAACCTATCCCTAAAGCGGTTATTATGAACCGGAAAATCCTTATGCATATTCTTCCTCTTGGCCTTAGATACTCCCACAATGAAGGGTTGTTCTATAGCAACAAGACGATTCTTCAAATAATTGATAGTCGTATTTCTCTCTTCATCAGTATATACTTGTGCCCCAATGTCACCACTTATCTTCCAATGATGCGAAATCTCCAAGTCATGAGCGACGTTCGGATTGAAACTTCAGGAGCAGTGACATTGGAAGAACTCCCACCACACTAATATATAATTGATATAACCTTAATTATTAATTAATTAAACGTTCAAAGTTTAATTTGACCGCTAAGATACAGGATCAACACCACACTGATTTTTTTTTTCCTAGTTAGTTGGCAAGGTATCACCAATATAATATGTTATTAAAGAAAGTATCACAAATAGGAATATATACCATGCACATAATCTCCATAAATGAACCGAAATATCATGTAAATTAAAGAGAAATTCATGGAACGGAGAAGGATTAAAGCTAGCTTCTTTTTCTTCTTGCTTTATGTTTTATTGAGCTGATACCATTTAGAAGCATGTTTTTATAAAGAAATGTTGGAGTAGTTCTCATAAACGGAAACTTTTACGGTTATGTTATTTTTTGAGTAAAAAATTGACCACTTATATGTTATCTATACTATGCATTTTTTTTTTCAATAAAGACAGTATTCATTCTTTTACCGTCAAAAATGGGTAGAAAAAGAATAATGCACCGACCTTTTGTTTTGACAAAAATTACACCGACCAAGAATAATGCAATTTGTAAAAAAAGAAGAAGAATAATGCAAAAGTAACGCCAGTGAAACCAAAAAGAATGAAATCGTGAACAATACCAAAAAAATGACATAATAAGTACACATGTGATAAAACAAAGGTGTTGGATTCTACAACGTTGAAGATGTCAACGTCATTGTTTGATGTAATTGATACACAACGAAGAAAATTCGTCAATCTGAAGCGAACGAACACGCAACAAGACAATAAATTAAAATGTCGCACCAAGACGTAAAACAACATAACAAAGTCACATTTAGATGACAAAATCACGGACAAAACACAAAAGAAGAACCATGAAAATACTCTAAATAAGTGGTTTTGGACCAAAGCTAAAAAAACTTCAAATCATAAGGTTGAAATATCAAGTTTTTTTTTATAGGAGATAAACCAAAACTCGCTTAAATAAACATCATTCACCTCTTTAATAAATTTTGCTTCTAGTCCCTAACGTCACATTTAAAGTGTTACCTCAATGGTAATATCTTAGCCTTATAACCTCAAGTAATGTTTTTTGTTTTAATTGAATCACTTCGATTAAAAAAAAAAACTTCGCATATGTTTTAAAAAAAATGTCTAACACCAGCATATCGTGCCCTGTGGTGTGATTATATTGGATCATATAAAGACTAAAAAGAACTGTTTTTGGATTTGCATGAACTGAAACAAAAACAAAAAAACTTATAGAAATTATAACAAAAATATCTATAACTGCAAGCACTAAAAATCATATTTAAACCTACTTTTCATCTCAAGAAGCGGCTTGTATTTGCTTTTCTCTTTTAAATTGAATAAATGCGAACATACATAGTTTGGAGTTAGCACAAATATAATGAGTAAATTACGAATTCTCTCTTATTTTTTTGACATCGAGCAACTTGATCCTTCTACTAAGTTGAAAGGACTGTTTGATTGCTAGTAAGTGATATAATTTAGAGATTAATTTGATAATAAGTGATATAATTGAGGATTAAATTGATAGTAAATTAGATAAAAATTAGCAAAAGAACCAAATTGCTTGACATAATTCAAAATTGCAGATTTTGTGCCTATTCACGAATTTTTAAGGTATAAAAATGTCAAACGCCTACAACATTTTCAAGGGCACGTCTTGATGATGATTTAGTCCGAAGAAAATAGTAGCTTTACATAAGTATGTACCTGCATGTAAAAAAAGAAAGTTGAATAGTATTGAATGAACCGTTAATTTAGTTTTTAAACTATCATTTTCTCATCAATTTAGTCTATAAATTATTAAAATCAATTAAAGGTTTTTAAACTATTTTTTTCATTCAACTAAATCCATTAGCTAACAAAATTAGTTGCTTTTCATGATAGTCTAGGAACTAAATTAATATACTTTTCATAGTTAGAATCTTATAGTTGATATAAATATTTTAGCCACCAAAATAACGGAGAGTGATAATTTAGATACCAAATTAACTATTCTTTAAAATATTCTCCATCGTAAAATAAAAATTATTTTTGAGTCATTAAGATACTTTTTTGACAAACATTAAGATACTGGAATATGGTATAAAATGACTCGCAAGTTGGATCACTTGTAGTGTCACATCAGACATTTGTGGTGGTATTACAAATATATTGTATTTATTGAAACAATTGTGAATATAAAGGAGCTGATCAGTACATGACAAAGATACGCATGTATAAAAAATTAGAATAAGAATTCAACTTTGTTTACATTGGTAGTTTGTCCTTTGTTACTTTAATTGAAAGGTGCTCCAAATATTAACATTATCGTTAATTTACTAACTCAAAGAAGATCCTAAGTTGATATTCGAAATATTGTTTATATATGTAGTTCAAATGGCTGGGTCAATGATGATATACGTGCACAAATGGTTAAGGATTTAATTAAACTTGAAGTTTCATTTTCTATGGGTGATCATGATAATCCCCATAAAGCATCAAGTATAATTGTTTCAAATATTTCTGTAAGTCCTAACTCAATTATTAATATCGATATTGTTGTGAATTCGGACTCAAAATCACACCAATACAAACTATGATTTATGGAGCAAAAGAAAGTAGTAACCACAATCAAAGTGAACACAAGCAATAGCAATAATAACAAAACCTAGATATAATCTAGTAAACAAAGTGAAAAGCTCAAAACCACAAGCAAAAGATAAAGAGAGAAGAGAAACAAACACACCAAAGATTGTTGACCCAGTTCGGTCCAACTTGACCTAATATGGGGGAG
>Ga0099826_10000989_pt1 | contig 15890 bp, 10 predicted proteins | sample Mtrugardesep15_FD_76830 | JGI IMG/M metagenome (GOLD analysis project Ga0099826, IMG submission 76830) | Root nodule microbial communities of legume samples collected from California, USA - M. trunc garden sep15 | ecosystem: Host-associated > Plants > Roots > Nodule | place: USA: California... | reverse complement strand
GCTCGGGCGCGGCACCCATCTGCCGCTCAGCGGCGTGGCGATGCAGGAGTTCCGCGAATATCGCGGCAATATCGACCTGGAGCTGTTGCAGTCGCGCCTTGCCGCAATGGTCGGGAGACATGAAAGCCTGCGTACCCGCATCGATGAGCGGCGTCTGGCGCAGATGGTCTCCGACGAGCTGAAGATCAATCTCGATAGTGTCGATCTTTCGGCCCTGTCTGTTCCGGAAGCCGAGGCAAGGATCGCGGCGGCGCGACGGGATTTTTCCCATGCACATTTCGATCTTACAGCCTCGCCATGGCAAGTCACGATCTTCCATATGCCGGATACCGGGACGGCGGGGCATAAAGTCGTCGTTTTCCTGCGTTTCGATGCGCTTATCCTTGATGGGCGGGCCATTGCCAGCCTTGCGGCGGAACTCTTCGACGGCCTCCTGCCGCCGCAACCCGCCGCTGTGACCGGAACGCCGAAGGAGGATATCTCGGCGGCCCGCGCCTTGGACGCTGCCTATTGGGCGGACAAGCTGAAAGATGCCGAGGTGCCCTCGCAACTACCCTGGAAAGCGCCGCTCGAAACCATTGCCACGTCGCGTTACGGCCGCCAGAGCCTGCTCGTCGAAAAGCAGTGCTTCACCGCCTTTTCGCGGATCGGTGCAAAAGAGCGGCTGTTCAAGAATTCGGCGCTGACGGCAGTGATCCTCGATGTGCTCTCACTCTGGCTCAATGAAGGCGCTCTTGTCGTCGGCATTCCTGTTGCGCCGCAGGTGGAAGGGGCCTTCGCCAACCGCTCGAGCTTCATCGCCGTCCAATGGGATGCGGCCAAAGGCAGCTTTGCGGAGCGGGCGGCAGGCCTCCAGACGGATGTGCTTGATGGCCTGAACCATCTGGCTTTTTCGGGCATCGATCTCAATCGCGTGCTTCTCAATGCCAATCCGGGCGGGCTCGCCCTGCCCGTCGTGATTACCAACGGTCTGACCTGGCCGACGCTCTCACCCGAATCGGAGATGCGATGGGCGGGTGGGCTTACGCAGACGCCGCAGGTGGCGCTGGATTTCCGCTTTTCGCAGAATCCGCAGGGCGATCTTGTCCTCGATATAGACTATGCGGAGCAGGCGATCGATGCGGCGATGGTGGCGGATATTCTCGCAGCCATCGAGCGTGCGATTGCCGGGATCGCGGATAGCGGCGCTTACTCCTTCAATAGGCGCGATATTGTCGACCTGTCCCATTACAGGCTGAATGGTGACGAGCGCAGCTTCGTCTGCCCGCCATTTCTGGAGCGGATCGCCGGCCATCTTTTCGAGGGTGACCCGTCACGCACGGCGCTCGTCAGCGGCAAGCGGCGCATCGGCTATGGGGAGCTGGGAGAGATGGTGGCCGGGGCGATGGCGGGCCTTAAGGCGCGCAGCATCGGCCGGGGCGATGTCGTGGCTGTTTGCCTGCCGCGCAGCCCGGAACATACGGCCATCACGCTCGCCGCAGCATTTATGGGAGCGGTCTGGGTGCCGGTCGATGCCGGCTCGCCGGAAGATCGCCTGCGCTACCTGCTGGCCAATTGCCGCCCGGCCGTCATCGTCGCCCGCAGCGTCCCGCAGGGTTTTGAGGCTGTCGATCCGGCGGCGCTTCTGTCCGCGCCCGCGCCGGCTGGTGCGCCCGTTACCGTAGCGGAGATGGCAGCGCTTTCCCTAAGCGAGGAGCCTGCCTATTATCTCTATACGTCGGGTACGACAGGCAAACCGAAATGCGTCGTGCTTTCCAACCGCGCCACCGCCAATGTCATCGGCAGCACGCTTGCGGAATGGGCGGTGACAGGCAGTGACGTGTTCATGTCAGTCACGCCGCTGCATCACGATATGTCCGTCTTCGATGTCTTCGGCGCGCTTGTCGCAGGGGCGACGCTGGTGCTGCCGGAACCGGGCGAGGAAAAGGACGCGGTGCGCTGGAACGAGCTGGTGGCCGAACATGGCGTCACGCTCTGGTGCTCGGTGCCGGCCATCCTCGAAATGCTTCTCTCCTGCCGCCGTGGTGACCAGCTCTCGTCGCTGCGGCTCGTCGCGCAGGGTGGCGACTACATCAAGCCGATGATTGTCGAAGAGCTTCGCGGGCTGAAGGCCGATCTGCGGCTGATATCGCTCGGCGGGCCGACGGAAACGACGATCTGGAGCATCTGGCACGAGATCGTTGCGGAAGATGTCGTAGCCGTGCCCTATGGCCACCCGCTGCCCGCCAATCGATATTTCGTCCTTAACGATCGGGGCGACCATTGCCCGGCTGGCGTCGTTGGCCGCATCCACACGGCCGGCGTGAATGTGGCGATCGGCTATCTCGAAGATGGCGCGATTACCCAGACGGATTTCGTGACGGTTGCCGATCCCGAGGGAAAGCCCGTGCGCGCCTTCCGCACCGGAGACCGCGGCCGCTACCGGCCGGATGGCAAGATCATGTTTGCAAGCCGCGTCAATGGCTACGTCAAGGTGCGCGGCGTGCGCGTTTCGCTGCCGGATGTGGAAAACGAGCTTATCCGCCATCCTTCCATCCAGCGCGTTCTGGTGGTGGATTACGGTGTCGAGCAAAAGGGCGAGGCGGCCATCGGTGTGCTCTACGTCGTTTCGTCCGGCCTCGAGCTCTCCACCGCCGATCTGCGCAATTTTGCCCGGGGCCATCTGCCGGAATCGCATGTGCCCGGCCGGTTTCTCAAGGTCGACGATCTGCCGCTCTCGGCCAATGGCAAGCCGGATCGCCGTCGCGCCCGTGAATTGCTGACCAGTTCTGCGGAACCGGCAAGAATCTCCGCCCCTGCGGCCCCCGCCGCCGATCAGGGCGACCGCCGGGTGCTGGATATCTATCTCGGCGTGCTCGGTAAAAAACCGGCAAATGTGGATGCGAACAGCGACCTGCTGGCGCTCGGTCTTTTGCCTTCGCATCTGAAGATCGTTTCGGCTGAAATCCGCACTGCCTTCGGCGTGGAACTGACGCCGCAGCAGCTTCTGCGGTGCCGCAATGCCAGACAGGTGACCTCGCTTTTGGCCGCCCGGGCGGCGTGAACCCAAATCATTTCGGGCGGGATTTCGCGCCCGATAACAGGAATTGTTCAAGGAAAAACAGATGGCGCATATCGATCCTGCCGGCGACTGGCTTCCACTGACGCAGCCGCAACTCGATTTCTGGGAGGAGTTTTCCTTCCATCCCGACGAGCCGGTTTCCACCGTCGCTCACTACATCGATCTTTCCGGTGCGGTGAATGAAAGCGCGCTCCTTCAGGCGGTCAAACGCACCGTGCGCGAATCCGAAGTCCTGTCGATCCGTTTTCGCATTGGGGAGGATGGCGAGACGCCGCAGCAATGCTGCGATCCAAGCCATGCCCCGGTGGTGGAACTGGTCGATATGCGCACCAGTCCCGCTCCCCTGGAAGAGGCGCTGCGGCGCATGAACGCGGATGTGGAAGCAAGGCTCGATCTCAGAACCGACAGGCTTTCGGCGCAGCTGCTCTACCGCATCGCCGATGACCGTTATCTCTGGTACATCCGCGCCCACCACATCGTCGTGGATGGCTATGGGCTGACGCTGGTCGAGCAGCGTTGCGGGCAGCTTTACGGGCACTATTGCGGCAAGGGCGAAGCGGGCCCGGATTTCCACCCCTTCGGTGATTTCCTTGCCGAAGAAGATGCCTACAGGCAAAGCCGGCGTTTCGAGAAGGACCGTGATTTCTGGGCGGCCTATCTCGCCGCACCCGCCGATCTGCCGGTGCTGGACAAGGATTGCGAGGACTATGGCGGCGGCGGCCTGCATACGGACGCGGCGTTGCCGCAGGGGTTCAGCACGCGGTTGCAGCAGGTGGCGGGTGCGCTGGAGATCGGCTGGCCGGATCTTCTGGTACTGCTCTCAGGCCTTTATCTCCACCGTGTTCTGCCGCGTCCGGATCGCGATGTGCTGACCTTGTGGCTGCCTTTCATGAGCCGCTGGGGCAGCGTCGGTGCGCATATGCCGGCGATGCTCGTCAATATCCTGCCCTTCCATCTCACCGTCGAGCCGGGTGAGAGCCTCGGTGAATTTCTGGCGCGCAACGCCGCCAATCTGCGCAAGCAGCGCCTGCATGGCCGCTACCGCATCGAGCAGATCGCCGCCGATCGGGAAATCCCGAAGGGCCGGCGTTTCTTCTTCTCGCCGCTCATTAATGTCCTGCCCTTCAGCGCACCGGTTTTTGCGGGGCTTACCGTTATCAGGCACATTCTTGCCAATGGTCCCGGTGACGGGTTTAACCTTACCTTCCGCGGCGAGGACGACGGTAGCGAACTGAACCTGCATATCGATGCGGATTCGGCGCTGACGCCAGCGGAGGATTTTGCCCGCTACCGCGAGGAGCTGCCATTGTTCCTCGACGCCATGCTGCGCGAGGAGGCGCTGACGCTTGCGGCGGCGCAGGCGTCCACGACGTTCCGTCTGGCGGTTTAAGCGAAGGCAGACAAGGGACTTGTCAACAAACTAAACCCGGCTCTGCGACGCAAAGCCGGGTTTTCCTTGCCTGTGTCCGGCTCAGGCGAGTGTCGTCAGCACACGGTTCGAAGCGCCGTTTTCTGCGAAACGGGCGAAGATGCGGCTGGTGGTGTGGCGCAGCCGCTCGACATCGTCAGGGCCGTAGCGGTCCGAACGGTAGCTCATCAAGACGCGAATGGAACGCTCGCCGCCGATCGTCTCCTCCATCACCTCGAATTGCAGCCCCAGCATGGATTCATGCTTGTCGGGGTCGATCTGGCGGAATTCCACCGGCTTGCCATCCGGCCCGGCAAGGGTGCCGTTCAGCTTGTTCTTGGCGTGGATCTGGATGAAGACCTCGAACAGATGATCGCGGCCGGGCGTCATGCCCAGCGCCTCCTCAACGAGATCAATCGGAATCTCGCTGTGTTCCAGCGAGCCGTTGATGGTGTTCTTCACCGAAGAAATCAGTTCGCCAATGGTCATGGTCTCGCCGAAACGCACGCGATGGGCGACGACAGTGGTGAAATAACCGATCGTATCGAAATAACCGCTGTCCGTGCGGCCCGAAGCAGAAGTGCCGACCACAAGGTCGCTCAACCCGCCGAGATGGCGCAGCGACGCGGCAATGGCGGCGTAAACCACGTTGAACAGCGAGGCGCTGTTCTGCCTGGCAATGGCGTAAAGCCCATCGCTGACATGTTTTCCCAGCTTGAACTCGATCCAGCCGCCTGCCGGTGCTTCGTCCTGCGATGCCTCGTGCCGTGTGCCATTCCGCCCGTGGAGGGTAAGGCCTTTCGGCGCATCCCGCAGCATATCGGTCCAATAGGCAAGGTGGCCGGCATTCACACCTGACGCGACCTGTTTTCTCGCAAACTCATGGAAGGGCGCCGGCCTGGTCGCAAAGACCGGGGCCTTGCCCGCAGCCCTTGCCCGGTAGGCCTCGGTCAGCTCGTCCATCATCAGGTTCACCGACCATTCGTCCAGCACGATGTGATGGAAGAGGAAGGAAAGCACCTGGCGGCCGGTCTGCGCATCCTTAAGGAAGCGCAGCCGCATCGGCAGTTCACGCGCAAGATCGAAGCGCCAGCCGGCCTCCGCATTCCGATCAACACCTTCGCTTTCTTCACTGGTCCAGAACCATTTGTAACCGGGCAGATCATGCATCGGCACGATCTTTTGCAGAATCGTATCGTTTTCGACGTAGAAATGGGTCCGCAGGCCGGGATGGCGCTCGATGATATCGAGGAAGGCGCATTCGAAGGCATTCTCATCCACGGGATTAAGGAAATCGAGCGCGAAGGGAATGTTGAAGATCTCGCCGAAACCGAAGGCGGCATAGGCCTTCCAGAGCGACATCTGCGCCAGCGAAAGCGGCGCAGTCAGCGAGCCGTTCGCCGTAGCCTCGGCTTGCGCGGGTGCTGCGGTTTCAAGCCGGGTCGCCTGTTTTGCGAGCGAGGCGGCGGTCGGGTAGCTGAAGAGATCGTTGAAGCGCAACTCGATGCCGTGATTGGCGAGAAGACGCCCGATGATGCGGGTGGCGATCAGCGAATGGCCGCCGAAATCGAAGAAATCATCATCCGGTCCCATGTCCGGCGAAGCAAGTGCTTCGCGGAATTCGGCAAGGATCGTCGCGGCGGTGTCGTTGTTCTGACCGGACGCGGCAGGCGAAAGGGCTGCATGCTCCGAAGCTGGCGAGGCGTTTTGATGGACGATGCCGGAAAAATCCGCGCCGCCTTCAAGATGGCTGACGAAACGCTCCAAGAGGAAGGCCGTCGCGTGCGGCGATGTCTCCTTGCCGCCCGTCAGTTCGAGGCGGATATCGCCAGTCGATGTCGGACCGGCAGCAAGGGTCAGGCCGAGACCGGACTGCAGGGAGGGCAGGGGCAGATGCTCAAACTGGAGGCCATGCTCGGATACGGCCTGAGCGGGTGTCGCAAGCGCGTGCAGCGTGAAGGCGGCGGTTCCACCTTCATTGTCATTTCGCTGTTCCAGCCCTGTCAGCACTGCATTTTCAGCCTGTTCGGGCGATTGGTCGCGGGAGATCGCCACCTGTGCTGCCGCCTCGGCTGAAATTGGCATGGCTACGCTCGGCTGCAGGCGCAGGGTTACTGTCTCCCGATCACCGTTTTTTGCGAGGAAAAGGGCAAAACGCGATCCGGCGCGGGCCAGAAGCGCATTCGCCGCCGTGGAATTGTTGAGGCCGAGCAGGGTTGCGGGAAGATCGACGCCGTGGCTGTGGCTTGCCGGCCTGTCGATCCCGTTTTGCCGCAGCGCCACGACGGTCGAGCCGGACGCCGGACGTTGCAGCCAGCCGAGCGGAAGCGGGTCGATGCTGCCACTTTCGATCGCACGCGGCGAAAGCGGTTTCGGCGTCTCACCGGCATAGGCCGCCGCGATGCCTTCCAGCAGGATCTGCGGCGAGAGGACTTCGCCGAGCAGGCCGTGGACCAGAAACGCCAGCAGGATTTCTCCTTCGCTTAAGAGCACGACGGCCTGAAACGGCGGGTCGATTTCGGCATCGAAGGGTCTTGCCTGAAGGTCGTGCAGCAAGGTGAGGGCCTCGCCTGCAGAGGGAACATGCAGCAATTGCACGATGGATGCGGACGGGGCTTCGATGCTCTTGGCAAGCGTGCCGTCCTCGCCGAAGGCGAAGCGTGCACGAAGCTCGGGCCAGCCCTCGCAAACCGTCTTCAGCGCCGAGGTCAGGCGCAGCAGATCGCATTCTTCACCGATGCGATAGGCCAGAAGCTGCCGGAAGACCTGATCGGGATCCTGAAACTGCTCGAACCAGACCCTTTCTTCGTATTGGCTCGGCGGGGCTGCATCCGCCTTGTCGAAGGTTTCTTCGATGCGACGTGCGAGCACACCTATATTGTCTGCTGCCATGGTCCTCTCCTTGGAAATATTCGGCTGCCGCCCTGGGGAAGCGGCTGATCTGTTTGGCGGGATCAATGCCCCGCGCGCGACCGTTCGATGAGCGCCTGCCAGGCGGCAAGCGTGGGCTGCCGGGCCAGATTGTCGTATTCCAGCCGCACTCCCGCAAGCTGCGAAAGCGGCGGGATGAGGCGCATGAGTGCAAGCGAATGAAGGCCGCGACCGAACAGGTTGTCCCCCGGTTCGATATCGCGTACCTCATCATCGAGAACCCTGGCGAGAAGGGCCTTGAGTTCCATCATCATCGTTTTCGCTTCCAGCATGGCACCCGCCGCGATTACCGGTTCATTCATCGAAATGATCGTGAACGCCGCTGGCGCCGCGACGCCAGTAGCCGGACGCGCGGGTCCATTTGGGATTGGCGCCGAGCTCCTCGACCAGAAGGGCGCGAACCTCCTTGGCGGTCTTCGATTCGCAGGCGACCCAGCTGGAGAAATCGCCCTTCGGCAGCTCCAGCTTGCGCAGCGCGCCCGCCAATGCGTCGGGATCGGTTCCGCTTTCTGTCTTCTGCGTTACCCAGACAATCGAGGCGTCCGCCTTCGTCGTAAGTTCCAGCCGATCCGCATCCGTCTCGACCTCGATCAGCGCCACGACACGGGTGCCCTCGGGCATTTCCTCCAGTCGCCGCGCCAGCGCGGGAAGGCCGGTATCGTCGGCAATCAGCAGATGCCAGTCATAGGTGAAGGGAACGGTGAAGGAGCCGCGCGGACCGGCGATCCACGCCTTGTCACCCACCTTTGCGGCTTTCGCCCAGTTGCTGGCGGGGCCGTCGTGATGGGTGGCGAAATCGATGGCGAGTTCGCCTTTTTCGGCATCGAAGCTGCGCGGCGTGTAGTCACGCGCCAGCGGGCGCGGCGCGCCTTCCGGGAATTCAATGCCGTTCGGACCGATTACCGGCAGGCTCGGTTCGGTTTCGCCGGGCTGGGCAAAGAACATCTTGACGTGGTCGTCGAAACCGAGGCTCACAAAACCCTCCAGTTCCGGCCCCGTCAGGACGATGCGCACCATGGACCGGCTGAGCTTTTCGACACGCGTGACATTGAGTGCGCGTAGCGCTACGGCGTGGCGATGGCGTTTGGGCGTGCGGTCCGGTGCTGCGGAACCTATCGTTTCTGGCATGCTCATGCTGTTGTCTTTCCTGGGATATTGCCGATGGGGTCGGCGGTGTCGCAGTCCCGGATCGGCGGGCCGGACGATCGCGCGTCGGAATTTTCCGGCGAGCGATCCGGCCTTGTTGCGTCAAGATGCGCGAACCATAACAGGCAGTTTTCGCTGCTGCAATATAACTTTCTTCAAAAACTCAAGTTTATATCGCCGCCGATTTCTGCTGAATTGCCGCTGGCCGATTAGCGGCGGCTGGCCCAGCTTTCCACCTCATCCAATGTGTGCAGTGCGCTCGGAACGGAAGGCGTCGTCACCCTGGTGGAATCGAGGAAAACGATCCTGCCCTCGCGGGCCGGCTTCACGAAGCGTTCCCAGCCGGGAATGATCTTTTCAAGTGCGGCGCGCGTTCCCGCCTCGCCGCGGGCGGGGCTGGTATAGCTGTTCATCACGACAAGCAGATCGGGATTGAGCTTGCCGAAGGCATCGGCGCTGAGCGGTATCACCAGGGTCGAGCCCATTCCGCCGGAAGAGGCGGCATTGTCGATCTTCAGGCGGGCATATCCCAGATCCTCCAGCGCCTGCACCGCGCCGGACATGTCACCCACCGCGTTGATCTGGTCGGTCAGCAGGATCGCCAGATAGGTCTTGCCTTCTGCCTCTTCGCCCAGCGCCTTTTTGACCATGGCAAGCTTCGTGTCATAGGTCTTCCGGCGCTCGGCGAAGACATCGCTTCGCCCGACCAGACCGGCAAGGTCCTCCTCCACGCTGAAGCCATAGGCTTTGCCGGCGCTTGCCTTTTGCAGATAGACGGGTGCGACGGTGGAAAGCTGCGCGGCCTTGCCGCTATCCATTTCGGTGGCAACGATCAGGTCCGGTTGCAGCGCCCGCAGCTTCTCGAGATCGATCTGGCCGACAGCGCCAAACCCCTTGGGTTTCGTGCGGCCCTCGCCGAGAACCGTATCGATGAAATCGACGGCGGTTGCGAATTTGCCGTCGCTGTTGCGGCCATAGGCTCCAACCACATTGGCGTCGAGATCCATCAGCGGCACTCCCAAGAGCGGCTCGTGCATGACGACGATGCGCTGCGGCTTTTCCGGAACGGAGACGGTGCGGCCGGCGGCATCGGTCACGGTTCGCTCGGCGGCGAGGCTGGTTCCGGCGGCCAGAAGGGCGGCGATGAGGATGGCAATTCGCATGGCATTCCCTTTATTGATTTTTTCAGTGGCTGTTGTTTCTGCGAAGCGCCTGCAGGCGCAGCGTGAGGATGAAAAGCGGCACGCCGATCAGAGTCAGCGCAAGGCCGATCGGCATCGGCGTATCGGCCACCAGCCCGCGCGACAGCGTATCGGCGGTTACCACCAATATGCCGCCGGTAAGCCCCGAGAGGAAAAGCCTGGCGCGGCCGACTGCCGGCGAAACGAAGGTGGCGAGATGCGGGGCGATGACACCGAGAAAGGTCAGCGGGCCGACGGCGGTAACGGAAGCGGCGCTGAGGATGACTGCAAAAACAATGACGAGCGGGCGCGAATGCCTGACCGTTTCGCCAAGCGCCATGGCCATTTCATTGCCGAGATCGAAAACGGCGAGCGCCCGTCCGATGAGAAAAATACCCAGAAGACTTGCACCGAAGAGGGGTGCGAAAACGAGGATGGTCGGCCAGCTTGCCTGAAACAGCGAACCCGCCATCCAGTCCGCCAGGGCCAGCGAGGTTTCGGCCGGCGTATAGAGCAGAAGCACCGATGAGACGGAGGAAAGCGCTGATTCGATTGCGATCCCCATCAGCAATATGGCTAGACCGCTCGAGCGTTCGCGCCCGACGAGTGCGATGAGAAGAAAGGCCACGGCAAGACCGCCGCCGATAGCCGCAAGCGCCACCAGGGTCTTGGGGGCGGCCGGCACCAGCACCAGAAGCAGCATGATGGTGGTCATTGACCCCTGGCTCAGTCCGAAGAGCCCGGGATCTGCCAGCGGATTGCGGGCGACGGATTGCAGCATCGCGCCTGCCAGCGCCACGCTCCAGCCGGCCATGAAACCGAGCAGGATGCGCGGCAGCCGCACCGTCCACAGCGCATAGGCCTGATCGTCGCTGAGATGCCCGCCGGCGAGGCCGCGCAGCAGCTCGATAAGGCCGGTTTCGGTATTGCCAAGGCTGGCGGACAGGGCGGCGAGCACCAGCACCAGCGCAATCAAGACAAGGCCGGCTTTCAGATTGCCGATGCCGATCTGCAGGCCGCTTGGCAGCCGCAGCACTGCTTTGCCATCGGTGGCGAAATGCCGCTTCATGAAAGCCCCCTTGCCGAGGGCGAAAGATAGAAGCGTTTGACGATGACGATGAAAACGAGGCCGCCAAGCAGGTCCATGAACAGCCCGGTATTGACCACATAGGGCGCAAACAGGGTTTGCGCGCCAAGATCGGCCAGCACGCAGAGGCCCGCGCCGACAAGCGCGGAAGCCGGCAAGGCGAGCGTGAAGTTCACACCCACCAGCGGCCGGATCATATGCGGCACGATGAGGCCGACGAAACCGATCGGGCCGCAGATCGCCACGGCCGAACCCGAGGCCAGCATGGTGGCGAAAAGCGCAACCCGGGAAATACGCGTGACATTCACACCGGCGGAAGCGGCCTTTTCCGCGCCCAGCAGAACAAGCGTCAGCGGCCGGGCGACCGCCCACAATATCACCAGCGCAATCGCGCCGATCCACCAGAAATCGAACAGGCGCTCAGCATAGACATGGTTGATATTGCCGCCCACCCAGCTCAGGAATTCGGCGCGGCGCGTGGGGTTGGAAAGCATGAGCGCATTGGTCACGCCGATCAGCAGCATGGAAACCAGCGCGCCGGAAAGGATGAGCGACAGGCCGCGCGGATCGTTTGATCGTCCGGCGAGACGCGCGACGAAAAAGCAGGCGGCAAAGCCGAAACCGGCGCCCGCGAGCGCCGCAAGCCCCTGCACCTCGGGAGAGAAATCGAACACCAGCGCGCCCGCGATCACAAAAAGCGTCGCCCCGGCATTCAGCCCCAGCGTTGCGGGCGAGGCGAGGGGATTGCGGACAAGCCCCTGCAGCACGCAGCCGCTGACGGCCGTGGTGGCGCCCACATAGATGGCAATCAGCGAGCGTGGGATTTGCTGATAGAGAAGCACCGACTGCTGATAGGTGTCGGCCTCGCCACGCCAGAGCGTCGCCGTGATTTCGGCAAGCGGCATTTCGGCAGCCATCACCACCAGATCGAAGATGAGGATGGCGGCCAGCAGCAGCGCGGCGGCGAAAATCAGCGTTATTTTAGAGGTCATGCCGGAATGGCCTGTTCCTGCCGCTCCAGCCGGGGCACGCAGATGAGCCGTCCCTGACGGGAGAAGATATCGGCTTCGAGATCGAAGACCTCGGCGACATTGGCTGATGTGACCGTACTCGTCACCGGCCCGGACGCCAGAACCCGCCCGGCCTTCAGCATGATGACATCATCGGCGAAAGTGGAGGCGAGGTTGAGATCGTGCAGCACGACGATAACGGTCTTACCGTGCCTGTCGCTCAGTTCGCGCACGAGGCCGAGAACGGCATATTGATATTTCATATCGAGATGGTTGACCGGCTCGTCCATCAGGATCACGTCGGTGTCCTGCGCCAGAACCATGGCGATGAAGGCGCGCTGGCGCTGGCCGCCGGACAGCGTGTTGACCTGTGCTTTCGCCTTGTCTTCCAGCCCGACGGTCTTCAGCGCCTCGGCAAAAAGCGCCCGGTCGCGTTCGGTCGGACCGCCTGCAAGACCGTAACGGGCGTAACCGGCAAGCTCGATCAGCTCGCCAAGCGTCATATAGTCAGGGCAATGGCATTCCTGAGGCAGATAGGCGATGCGGCGGGCGAGGTCCCGGCGTCCGATCTCGCCGATCAAACGCTCGCCCAGGCTTATCCTGCCTGATGACAAAGGCAGGAAACCCATGATGGTCTTCAGCAGCGTCGACTTGCCGCAGCCATTGGGGCCGACCAGCGCGGTAACGCGGCCGGCTCGGAAGCGGGCGGACAGTCCTCTCAAGACGGGAACATGGCCATAACTGGCGTGAAGGTCCGTGGCGTCAAGCACCGGATACAACTCCTGTTATTCATGCGACCATGCGTCGAGACGCCGCACGGACGTTATAACTATTTGAATTTAAACACCTAACTTGCAGAAAACGTGTTTCTTTCCGGCAAGGGTGACGGTGTGGTCTTGAAGCGACACTAAACTATAGTAAAACTCTCCACAAATCGAAATTTGCCGATTCAGGGCGTGAATTTCTTACCGGTTATTTCAGTCGAGGTGCATCATGTCAGTCGCGACCAAGCTTCATGTCGGCATGTCGCTGGCCCCAACCTGGCTCAGCGGCGAGGCGTGGCGGCGTGCCGACAGCGGCATAAACGGGGTGTTTTCCAGCGATTATTTTGTCGATCTGGCGCAGCGCGCGGAAGCCGCGCATGTGGATTTCGTGTTCAGGCCGGATACACTTTTCCTACGCACCGAGGGGCTGGAAACCGGCGGCGGATTTGCCAGCATGGACCCGACCATGCTTCTCGCCGCCATCGCCCGGGAAACCAGCCATGTCGGCCTGTTATCCACCGTGTCGACCACGTTTCTGCCGCCCTATGTGGTCGCCCGCCAAATACAGTCGCTGAACTGGCTGAGCAGCGGCAGGGCGGGGTGGAACATCGTTACGGCGCTGGACGGGCACGAAAATTTCGGCCTGAGAGAGATGCCTTCACCGCAGGAGCGCTATGAGCGCGCCGCCGAGTTCACGCAGGTCGTACAGCAGCTCTGGGCGAGTTTTCCAAACGAAGCTCTTAAACTCGACAGGGAAAGCGGGCGGTTCGCCGATTCCTCGCTGGTGCATCCGGTCGCGCATGAGGGCAGGCATTTCAGTGTGAAAGGCCCGCTCAACCTGCCGGCCCATGCCAGCCGTATTCCGCTGGTGCAGGCGGGCGCTTCGCCCGAAGGCCGTGATTTCGCCTCGTCGGTGGCGGACGCCGTCTTTGCCTCAACGCCGGATATGCAGGCTGCCATCGAGCTCCGGGCGGATTTGCGGCGGCGTGCTGAGGGCCATGGCCGCAACCCCGACGGTGTGAAGCTGATGCCGGGCCTCAGCCTTTATCTGGCGGATAGCGGCAAGGAGGCGCTGGAGCTCTTTGCGGAAACCCATGCCCGCGCCAACCGCGGCCGCGCCTTTGCCTCCATCCGCGATATGACCGGCCTCGATCTTTCGGACTGGCCATTGCAGCGGGTCGTGACTGCATCTGACCTGCCGCCGCCACCGGAGACACCGAGAAGCCGTACCCACGCAAATCTGCTGCGCCGGCTGATCGAACGGGAGACGCTGAGCGTCGCCGATTTGCTGCGACGGCCAGAGGTGATGGGTTCCGGCCATTGGCAGATCATCGGCACGGTTGACGATGCTTTCGAGACCATCCGTGAATGGGCGGCGGCCGGCGCCATTGACGGTTTTGTCGCGGTGCCCGGCGGTTCGGTGGCGTCGATGAGGCTGGTGCTGGAGCGGTTGCTGCCGAAACTCGCCGATGCCGGGCTGTTCCGCACGGCCTATTCCGGCCGCACCTTCGCGGAACATCTGGCCGAATAGGTTTATGCGCCGCCTGATTCGGCCGTCGCCTGTCTGGCCGCCTCGACCAGTCGGGAAAAATGCCGTTCGGCCTCGGCATTGGCCACGAAGGATACGGTGGTGACGACGCAACAGAGTTCGCCCTGGGCGTCAAAGACCGGCGCGGCCTTTCCCGTCAGGGCGGAGAACAGATGTTCATTGAGTTCCGCACCACCCACCTCGCGAATGGTTTCCAGAACTCTGGCATCCGGGCGGGAGCCACGAAAGGCGGCCGGTTGCAGCTTGCGCACCGCGGCTATCCTCTCCGGTGGCAGGTAAGACTGGAAGACCAGCCCGCAGGCGCTGTTATCCAGCGGCAGAACATCGCCGAGCGCCACGGTGCTGATGGAAAAACTGGCGCTTCTTGCCCATCGCACCACGGTCGGGCCGCGTTCAGTCCAGATCGCCACGCCGCAACTGGCGCCGATTTGGGCGGCGAGCGTTTTCATCTGGCGACCGGCGGTTTCGACCGGATTGATTCGCCGGAGCGCACTGATGCCGATCCCCAGCGCCGCCGGTCCAAGATCGTAACTGCCGCTTGCGGGGTCCTGCGTCACCAGTCCCTCCCGCACCAGGCTCTGCATATAACGATGGGCGGTGGAACGGCCGGTGCCGGCGCGTTTGGCCAGTTCGCCAAGCGCAAGCGCCGTATCCGATCTGGCGAGAAGGTTGAGAAAACGCGCCGCGATCGATACGGATTGAATAAGCGCCGAGCGCTTTTCGCCCTCGTTTTCAGGCGCTTCGTCCGCTTCGTCATCCATGGCGTTCAAGCTTGTTCCCCCGTGTATCGAGAAATGCCTAACGCATCCGGGTGAAAATCGGAATCGATTTCTGCGGACTTTTCAGCCGCTTTCATTCGCAACGCCGTGATTGCCGACGAGGCGCTGATTAAACTTTGTTGTAAATATGGCACATCCCGTTACGGAAGCCTTTTTGTCCGCAATACAGAACGCATTCTCTATTGCGAAACGGATAACGCTTCCGTTACTTGAATATGACTTTAATACTCATGTTTTTTAGGGGTGTGTGATGGGGTTTAGCTCTAGCGGTCGTTTGATGAGCGGGGTCAGCGCTCTGACGCTGGCGACGATGTTTGTGACGCCGGTTCTCGGTCAGGATCAGCAGGCTGAGGCGGCGGGCACGACCGTGTTGAAACCGATCGTCGTGACCGGTGAAAAAGTGGCGCGCGACATGAAGAACACGGCTTCGTCCGTTTCGGTCAAAACCGCCGAGGAAATCAGGAAGGAAAAGACCGGCGACCCGACCGTGTCGGAAGCGATCAAGGATATCCCGAACATCGTTTATACCGATAATGTCAGCGCTCCCATCATCCGCGGCCAGGATACACAGGGACCGAATACCGGCTCCATCGCCTTCTTCACAGGCACGGTGCCGCGCGCCACGATCAATGTCGACGGCCATTATCTCGGTTATAACGAGTTCATCTATGGCGCGAGCTCCATCTGGGATGTCGACAGCATCGAGGTCTTCCGCGGCCCGCAGACCACCTCGCAGGGCGCCAACGCCATCGCCGGCGCGATCCTCGTCAACACCAAGGACCCGACCTTTACGCCTGAGGCTTCCTATCAGGCCGAAATCGGCAATTATCACCAGAAGCGGGCGTCATTTGCCTTTTCCGGACCGTTGATCGAGGATGAGCTGGCGGCGCGCATGGCGATCGACTATTCCGGTCGCGATACCTTCATCGATTATATCAACTCCGCATTTGCCCATAGCGGTACCGATCAGGACT
>Ga0099826_10000988_pt1 | contig 15894 bp, 4 predicted proteins | sample Mtrugardesep15_FD_76830 | JGI IMG/M metagenome (GOLD analysis project Ga0099826, IMG submission 76830) | Root nodule microbial communities of legume samples collected from California, USA - M. trunc garden sep15 | ecosystem: Host-associated > Plants > Roots > Nodule | place: USA: California... | reverse complement strand
TATATATATTATATATATATATATATATATATATATATATATATATATATATATATATATATATATCACAATAACTTATCATTGCAAGAATTACAGCAATTGTTTGTTTTCATGATTTCTGAAAATATTTAGCTTGACTATCAAGCAAGAAAAGAAGGGAAGAAAAAAACCGGAAAAAAAATGTTTTGTATTAACAATCATTCAGCACAGCAAATAACAAAAAATTAAATGGCAATGGATGATAGATATTGAGATATTTTTTGGATTAAAAGTTAAAACTATGTACATATATATATGGAGATTGAATTGAAGAGATGTTATTAAACCTACCGAAGGGAGTGTCAAGTTCTCCAAGTATAAAAGAGAACGGTTATCATTTTCATTTTTAGAGGCCATAGCCCATATGGTTTATTATCTGCAAGCTTTGCTTCTCTCATCTCGTTTTTAAACTTGTTGATCAAAAGTTTGACTATGTCATGTTTTGTTAAACAATTGTCAAATTGATCTGGTTTGAATTATTCCTCAAATTTTCTATGCAAAAGTTTGCATAACAAGCAAATTTGCAAAGCATTTAAATAAATTTATACATGAGATTTGCCTCCCTGCTTTGGCACGTTTAAGCAACTACCAAATTCAACTAGCAGACTTTTATTTAGGTTTGATATTACTTGGTCTTCTGACGAATAAATGTGTTTTATGATTTTAAATTATAAAGATATATAAGTTTAAACGAGAGACATCTAATGTAGGTCACTTCTTGAAGGCAACAAATAAAATACAAGCAAGGAGACAGTTATATTTTATTTACTATTGTGTTCCAAGTCGTTATAAATAAATAAATTTATCCTTGTCAGTAAGGCGGCTACACACATTTATCTAGGTTTGAGACCTCAGATATTAACCACTATCCTTGCACAACAAAATAAATCGGCAAACAAAAAGGACTTTGCAATTGAAGAACACTCCCCTCAGACTTAAGTTAAGGGCACTTGTTAAGATTCAAAACTTCATGTTGAAAAAGACACTTGTTAAGGATTTAATTTTTTTTTTGTTGATAAATTTCATGTTGAAAAAGTTAGCTTTTAACGTTTCAATGTGTTAAGTGCACAACTTCTAAGATAAACCTTCCACTTTAAACTTCTTATCAAGTGTCCTAATGCACGGGCACGCCACTGGTTAGCATTTTTCAAATTTTAAAGCATACAAATATGAAAATAAAAAATTCATTTTAAATTTTAAACGTTTATATTCGAGTCCATAGCAGTGCTTACTATGCCCCACAAAAATTGTCATATTAAATGATATTTTTTTCCTAAATCTGGAGCAGGTTGCGAATCTCAGTCCCTAAACATGTAGGAAGATTGGTCAAAAAAGTAAACATGGAGGAAGTTTGGTATATATAGCCCTAGTATATGCCAGACACAGCGAGAAGTCATTAATGCATTGTATTTAAGGCATTTGAATATCAACAAAGTAGCTGCGATCGGATTCTCCTTTCAAACTAAATAAACAACTTCATCATTCTCATTTTGTTAAAAAAATTAAAAAAATTCATCATTCTAATAAAAATAATTTCTTCATATAAAAGGCAACAATTAAAACTTTGTTCAGTATTCAATTCTCCCGGTACAAGCTTTAAGAAACTCCAAACCAGAAATAACAAGTTAAAAAAATGAAAATGAACTCTTCATTTTCATTAGGCAAAGCATTTGATAGACCATATTATTACAGGATAACGACTTAAATCAAAGTTATGAACTGAGACGGACTCATCCAGCACACAAACCAACCCTGTCTTTCACAAGGTCACAATATTCTTAAGAACCAGTGGAGGCTTGGGTGAAAATACTTGCGACAATTTGCTATAAGTTTCTCGAGTGAAGCTAGCAGGATTCCCATGCGAGGAAGGGAAAATCCTAGGAGATCTCAGTGCAGAACCCTTGACTCAATCATCTCCTGTAAAGTCATAGAATATGCTCTTTCATCAAACAAAGTAATGAATACAAAGAAATCAATAAACTTGTTAATTAAAAAATCAGCTATAGCATATGCATTTTTCGAGTATCATCAATCTGGTGCCAACATCTTATAGTTTTTACTAACTTCTATTCTTAGAGCAAGTAGTAAACTAGCTATGTACTGATTGACATGTGTATGCATAACTGCTTAGTCTTATTAGTCTATCAATAGTTGCATTGGTTCTGTCGGCAAATTTGCCACCCTTTGTCTTCTAATTCACAAGCATTATGCATAAAAAATAGCTTTATATTGCCACTCTGCAGTAAAACTATAACACTGCAGCAGAACCTAATATTAATACAAAAAACTACTGGTTACCACATTAAGAGATATTTGATAAATTTTGCTTCCTAGCACATTCCTTTTACTAGAAAAATCTGGTTATACACTCCAGAATGAAGAGTAAAAAAAAAAGTTAAAAATGTGTGTTTGTAAATTACATTTTTACATATGAATAATAACACATAAATATTCAACTTGGAGCAGTGTCAATAAATCAATCTTTGAGAACAACTGCAATAAAATAGTGGCCAGTATGGTAGTCACTAAAGCTCCGTTTGGGAGCTTAGGAGGAGAGAGCTTTGGAAAAAAAAAAGGAAGAAGGGTAAAGAGAAGAAAGGATAGTCTCCCAACTTGAAGGGGGATTTATTTTTCTTTGTAGTACATAAATATGGGGGAATTCCAACAATGTATTGAAGAAAGATTTTGGAGGGCTTCAAACATCATTTTGCAATAATACTGTTAAAACTAAAATATACTAATCACAAATATTCGTTTTTCATTCTCTACAAAAATACAAGAAGATTTCTTTCTCTTTCCCTCTCATCCCCTCCCTCCGAACTCTCAAACAGGGCCTAACCGGGAAAAACATATAATAGTACCAACACAACAGCTACTTATAAAAATTATCAGGATCTATATGAATTACTTTGTAAAATAATAAAATAAAAACTGAGAGTCTTGCACATTATATTCCGCGTCTCATGTAACCATATCTATACAGTGATATCAGTGCATAAAATATTAAAAAAAATGGCAACCCGGTGCACTTAAAGCTCCCGCATACGCCAAGGTCCGGGAAGGGGTCCCACCATTTGGTGTATTGTACGCAAATCAGTGCATAAAATATATTCACTCTAATTGTTAATGTCCGTCGTTTCATGTTCAAGTTTAACCAACGTGCAGCTGAACAAGCATTAGACTAATTCATTCTCATTTGAAAACTCAGCACTGCAAACAGTAACTAAAGTGGTCATCACTCCTTTCAAACACAACAAAGCATCCATATCATTCACTACCATTATTCGTCCGTAAGACTTGCATTTAGAAATGGTGTCAAAGTGACACCAAAGAGAAAATACATAGTATTTAAATATTTTTAACAATAATCTTTCTAATATTCAATGGCACTAATCTAAAATATATTTTGACCAATACATCGTATCACAAACAAACATTTAAACTCACAACGGAATCTTCTATAAATAATCATCAAAGGGTTCTAAATTTCCATAATCAACTGGCCTACACGAGGTTACTACAACTGGTGTACTAGAAACTTGTAAGGGCTGAGTTATAACTTATGCAACTCAAATCATAATCACATATTTAAACTAAGGAGAGCTTAAAGTTGGATGGTATTGATCCCTCTGAATCAGAATAAACCATACTTTACGATGCGTTATCACAGACTAGTCCAACATCATATACATTTAAGAACGCAGCCTAATAAACAATCAAACAAGTTCTAGTACAGATAACTGCCAAGATATAACTTAAAACATACTGAAAAAACAAAATCAAAACCAATATAAATCAATTCTGTAATAGCCTATATATAAGAAAACAAAACAACTTGGATTAATAAGATTCATCTATCTTCCCTTATAGCTTGCCTACTGAACCAACATTACATATCTTGTTAGTTTCAATTTTCAAATTTTCGATGAAATCAAACATCATAAACTATAACAAATGACTTAAAACAAAAGATCATTTTCACCTGTGGTATCTATCACTTGCAACAGCATCTCGACGACTTTGTTCCTTCGGATGCCTCAACGCTCTCTCCCTCTCCTTCTCTTTCTTCTCCCTTTTCAACCTCTCTTCCCTTAATTCCTCCAATGTCTTCTTCCTTTTCTCACGCTTCCTATCACCACCATCAACACCACCACCAACATCATCATCGTGATTGAATTTCTTCTTTTGAACATACCAAGGCAATTCAACCCCTTTCCCAGCAACACCATAACCTAATTTATATTTCTCATCTTCCGGTCCAACAGCACGAACCGTCTCACCAGGCTCTTTCCTCATCTTCAACTTCTTATAATTCTTCTTCAATTCCTCTTTTTCATCAACAATCTCTCTTTTCGGTACTCGAATTGGATCAAAAATCTTAATTCCTTTAAAAAGATTAATATGACCTACATCACCGGCTTCGGCTTCGGCTTCAATTTCAGGTTCAGCTTCGGATTTAGGTTTGGCTTCAGGTGGCGGAATAGTCGGTGCTAAGCCTTTAGCGACACGGAGTTGTTCAAGACGGACTTCAGTGTCGCGTTTACGAGATTGTTCGCGTTTGAGCTGTTCTTCTTTGGCGGCGGCTTCTTCGTCTTTGCGAACTTTTTCTCTGTTATCGAAATTGTAAACGTTCCAACGTTTTTGAGGGAGGATGTTCAAACCGCCGTGTCCACCCATTTTTTGATTATTTTAGGATTTGCACGAATGAAAGGATATTATTGGATACCAAGAGTTTCGATGGAAAAGGGACAAATTTGCGATATGTGTTGTGTAAAACTGAAAGCTCTGCGAATCCTAACTTGATGAAGGAACAAGATGATGACCTCTCATGAGAAGACTACCAAAATAAAACCAACAAATAAGTTAAAAGGAACAAAACCAAACTTTCAAGAGTTAAGACATCAAAACCAAACCAAAAAAATAAGTTAAAGGATAAAAAAAGTAATTAAGTATATTTTCTTTTTTAAGGAAGTGATTATATTTTAGATCGTTTAGATAACTTTTTTTTTTAGGTGAGTTTTTAATATTTTGGATTAAGTAAGTTTTCAGTCGTAAAACAAATCACGACTTTGGATCTTTGATTTTAGGTAAACTCATGTTTATTTTTTCTACGTTTGATGTATTATAGAGATATTAATTACAAAATTTTAAATTTTAAATCCTTAAAAATAGAATTTTAAATTTTAATCAAATGATTAATTAAATATAAATTTATAAGTTTTTAACACTTCAAAAATACCTTAAAATTCATATTTAATTTTTTTTTAATTCTAAATTTTTGTGAGAAAAAATACTATAATATTCCAAACTTTCAGTGAAAATTTATTAAAAAATTTGAGGTTACATATAACTTGACTTAAAAATAAGGATGAAAAATATTTAAGAGACCAAAATTTGCTAAAAAAATTTAGAGAGACTAAAATTAAAATTTAAGATTTTTATAAGAATCTAAAACTTATTTGATCCAAAATTGATGAAATTGTTTTTTTCACCTAGAAATTGCTCATATTTGTTCTCAAGGATAGTACTTAATCTTTTCTCTAAAATATTTCTCGCTCTCTAAAATATCATAAAAAATATATAAATTATCTCTTTCAATGTAGATTTGAAAAAGACAACGATTGTGTCCTCAAATATGTCAATGATATAAGATAACGAAGGTTGATCTACTATTATTTTTCACCTTGTAAAATTTTAGGATTTGAGTTGTCATCACCGAAATGTATTGGATTTGAATATTTGAATTCTTTATCTTTTAATTCTTTGTCTTTTTCTATCTTTCTCTCTATCTCTCTTGATTTGTTTTCTCCCACTCCTTTTTCTTCCATTTTTAATGTCATTATCTCTTTTGTTTACCCTCATTTTTGCCGATCCTTGTCCGTAAAGTATTGGATGAATCTTTATTTAACAAAGCGTACAAAATCAATACAACCACCAACTAGGACCTTCATTCCTCCGGACCGGTAGATATATGTACATATACGTTCAAGATGAACACATAAAGGATGAACGAACATTGCTTGTGTGGTGAAAACCATCAAATATTGAATTTGCTCAATTAAAAATTACCGTTTTTTGTACCAATTTTTTTTATAACGTTTTTTCTCTATTTAAACCTACGCCTTTTTCTTACAAAGTATTTTAAATTTGGTCAATGTTATTTTGTATTTTTAAAATTTTATCATATCTAGAGGATTCACTAGAAAATCGCAAGCTCGCCATTACTTACCACTCATGAGTCATGACTGGAAGCTGCAGAGGTTTGGTTTGGAATGATAGGGACATAGGGTGAATATGAGAGAAGGGGAAGAAGAAAAGGGATCAAGCATTATTCCCGGGCAAGTTCATGCGAGTTTGTAATAAAATGGTGGAGTATTGAGTTCAGAGTCCTCACCTTTCACAACTCTCCCCCTATTAGACACCCTATTCACTTGTAGCAGTAAACTCTGCCCCAATCCATTGCATAACAGTCCAGTCTCCATTATTATATAACAAGCTTTCAAAGACAAATGTGTGTTTGATTGTTTTTAATGTAGTTTGTGTTAAACTACGTTAAAAACCGTATGGTTGGGGGCAGTAGCAATTTTGTACAATTCAATTCAACATAACTTTAATTCACTTGTTCAGGAAAGCATAACTTTAATTCAACATAATACACTGAATCTGCATTGGGTTATGACACATTTCGATCACAGATGGACACTGGGTGTCACATTGATGTCAAATATATTCTCATTCATGACAAAAGCATGGTCACGAATCACAATTCAAAGGAATAATGATAAAAGACCATATCCAAATAAGCCAAAAACCCAGGTAAAACGTCCAAATCTGATAATTATCTTCTAGTTTTGGACGTAACAAGCTTTCAACAATATTCACCAACCTGAACACGACCTATATCTTTGACTACAGCGGAGAAGAAGCCCGACCTCTATCTCAACAAGATCTATGCTTTCAACAATGCCTCATTTAAAAATTCCACCAGTCTCGAGCCTCAAAGAATGAGGAACTGAGCAAGACATTCACCCCAATATCCATTGATTAAGTTGAAGAGCAATTCGAAAATGTAGATCAAGACTCAGGACCAAAGTGGTTCAACCATCAAAAAATGAAATCACTAAGTTGTGCACGTTTGCCTTTGTGGCCATTCCTTTTTACGATATATGCACTTTCTTCTGCACCTGCATTCAAACAATTCATCCTATGCCTGACCCAAGGCAAAAAAGTTAATTGAGCGAAACACAGAAGACTGAAACAATGAGGCATTCAACATGAATGGCAGAAAAGACAACACAAAACCTCTTTTTCTTAAAGGAAGACAACACGAAACCTAACCCCCTAAAGCCGTCAGCGTGGAATTTAATGAGCACAAAACAAGAAATTATGCTGTTTCACCATTTTCCATAGTAATATTGGAAAACAAATAACAAAAATGAAGGCAATAATTTTCTAATTATTAATGTCAAAAAATAAGAATAAAAATTTCTTAAACCAAAACGAAAAAAAATAAAAAATAAAAAAAAAAGAAGCTTAACTCTATAATCAACAGAAAAAATTACATTTTAAAAACCAATTATGATTTTATTTATTAAGGGTCATGCTAACATGTGCCCTGTTAAGGATTCCACAAATAGCAAGTATTTATTGAGAAAATTTTATTTTCAACTTTTTGAGAAATAATTTGACACAATTTCCAATAGATAATTTCTATTTTGGTATAGGGCACATGTTAGCATTTCCCATTTATTAAATATAAAAAATAGGAATATATCCCTAGGCATGTAACCAAACACGGTCACTGTAAATATTTTAGCATTTTGTGTCCAAACATTCAAATTCCATGACATTTAAGATACCTACAAACCAAACACTTAATGTTAAGGAGTAGAGAAAATGCTTACCATGTGAAGTGGTCTTCACAGCATATAGAACCCGATATAATTGAAAACCCGGCTCCTTTCCTTCATAAGACAAGTAAATAATATATTTGTATCAAGCTAATAAAAAGAGAAGAAAATGGGACAAAAGTTGACATCACATACAACATAAACACTAAAGAGTAAAGACTAACATATCTGTATTCTGTACATGTATGCATGCATGACAGCAGATAACACAGTTAAATATTGAACAACTGATATTATTTTGACCCTATTAAACCAAAAGTCTGCCTTTATAGTACAAAAGTAAATTTGAATAAAAAGGGGGAACCTTGTGCTATAAAGCTATCGCTTAGCCGAGCTCAATGCAGAAATACAATTTATAAAACCACATTGTTTGAAAGTAAATTGACGAGGACTATGATAAAAGAAACTGAATATACCTACCATGTTGCAGTATACATGTCATAGAACTTTTCAAAGGCTTTGTCGAAGCAATAGTGACAAACCAAGAGATCTTTGATGTCAGTGACCTTGCAAGTTGACTTGCAGCATTTAACCTATAGCAACATAAATTGACATGAGATGATTAGCTGTTGGATGAAACAAGGTTGCCAATCAAAGATGTCGCGCAAAACATGTATAGGCACACAACTTATAGCAACATAGCTTGACATGAGTTCATAAGCCGTAGGATGCTAAATCAAGTCATTCAAAGATGTGTTACACGTAACACGTTTATGCATACATGATACCTGCTTGATCGTATCTCTTGAGCTGCAAGACCCACATACCTTGGGTAAAATGGTTTATGGGGAATATCTCTCTCTCTCTCTCTCTCATGGACATCTACAGCTGGTCAAATAATGGATCTAAGATAGACTCTAATACCAAATATTAAAATTTGAGTTGTAAGTCAAACTCAATACCAAAGTTAGCTCAAGAAATGAAGATTGCCCATGTCTTTGTAAGAATTAATTAATTTGGACATATCTCTAACCAATATGGATCTCAACAAGCAGAAATCAGTAGCGCGAATGGAGGGAGAGAGAGAGAGATTAATTATATATGTGTGACCAGACTATGTTTGCAAAGACTTGCAAAAATCACAAGGAAAAAGCAGACAACAATAACTACCGCCACTGATCCAAGCCATATAGACTTGACAAGGTTATAGAGGGAGAGCAAGAAAAAGTTATAGGCCAAACAATTGAGAGGCTTAGAAATAATGGCCTACCTTTGGCGCAAATATGATACATACAATGTTTAACTTACATAATTTATAAACACTGTTTTCTTTGTGGACAGTTTAGTGTGTGTGTGTGTGTGTGACTTCAAATATGATAGATACTCGTGTTAAAATTCATGGTCAAGATTAATACAGTGTTTAACTTCAAATATGATAGATACTCGTGTTAAAATGCATTCATATATATATAAATAAAGTGAAAATTTAGCCTTTATTCAAGTAATGCACTTAAAGGAGAAAACTCACCAGTCGTTTTAGCTTGTGTGAGTAATATTTTTGATGCGAAGGGTGTGTTCTTATATGATCATCCAAGTGACCTGCCCTGGAAAATAGGAATCTTAGAATTCATTAGAATGCGAAAACACAAAGAAAATATCACATGTGGGAGGTCAGAAAGATCACGGAGGAATGCATAGTAATATCTACATATATGATTGCATTCGTGCATTGCTTTCGTGCTTTAGTTTATGTTTCACAGTTACAAATCAGCACCAACAACGGCACCAGCTATAAGCACATAATAATTTGACAGAAAAAGCTGCTTATTATATCAATCAAAAGTGCATTACTGTTTAAGAATGGGCATTAAAAACATCTATTACTCCCTCTGTTTCAAAATACATGTCGCAGTCAACCACTACACATATGCCAATACACAACGTTGACCATTAATATCTTTATCTTTAATTATATATAATAAAAAATTATAAAAATTTGATATTTTGAAAATATTCATTGAGACAAATAAAACAACATCTTACATGCTAACATTTGTATTTATATATTAGTTAAAAAATATGATCAAAGTAAGCTATGTAAATAGTGCACATTGTAAAATTGCGACATGTATTTTGAAACAAAGGGAGTATTTATTGGTGCATAGTATCAATAACCAGCATTCTTACGAATACAATCTTTTCCTGATTATCATTATACATTGATAGTTTCCCCGCCAATAATCATCTGAATTAATACACTTGAAAAGATAGGGTAGATACAGAAACTCTTAGATGCTGCCTTACATAGTCGCTTGTAATTCTGAGACATGGTGCATAGTCAGAGTATAAAATTTAAGCTTACCCATCACAAAGAACAATACTACAGTCGATGCATGTGGCCAGATTCGATGAGCTGCGGCATGTATTACAGTTTGCAGCTAACAAGTCTTTACCAAGCTGGTGGCATCTGCACAAAAAAGTCAATCAAATCTGCTGAGTTTGCTTCACTTCTATGACAGTCTTCACAAGAGCAGATAAATGTTGACCCACTTAAGAAGTGCAATCATTCGACAACATATTTTCTTCAGAGAATTCAAGAAAGAGCATTAAAGCATACACATATACATTAAACAGTAGTACAGCTACGAACAATGAGTTAGTTTCCACAGTTGAAAATAAAATTCAAAAAGAAAATATTTAAGCCATTCTACCTAAAAGGCTAAAACTCATCTCCCTTTATGCTCAAGGAGTACTCAGGAAAAAAAAAAAAATCCTCTAGGGCCATACACAAATTCACCATTAAGCACTGAGCATGTGGAATACTCCACAATAACATATATCTATCATTCACATTCCTTATAACCCAACAATGCAGCATGCACACTTCATAATATATATCAATTGACCGAGAAGAAAGACTGGACGAAAAGGTAAAAAATACTGTAGAAAACTTGATAGTAAACAAAGAGTGATTTAGTACTTGTCTTGGTATCAAGCTAGAGAATGATAGAATAAAAATAGAGTGCGAGGAACATAGAATTGCCAAGGCAAGTAAAAAGAAATTTACAAACCTTCTATACAGCCCAAGAAGATCCTTTGGAATGGAACTGGATTTATTACTTCTTCCCACTGTGATCTATTTTATAAAAACAAATCATTACCAAAAAAGAAAGGTCAACGAACTCCTATGCAAATATAGCATTGATGACAAACCTCATTGCAACTCTTTACTAGACAATCTTCAGCCAAGTGCCCAGGTCTTCGACATTTCCAACTACAGTAAAACAAAACCCATAACCAAAGACCAAATCAAAAAGGGGGAAGTATACATATTTTTCACAAATGCATGGCACTAGAACATGTGCAGGAATTTGCCATCCTTAGAAACATCAATGTTACAGTGTATATCACCATATACTTGGACCAAGTATTAGATATCCACTGGTTACCATGTAAATTTTTTGCTCAAATTACCTCATTCTCACTTATTCTCTTTCATGCCTTTCTCAGTTTCTTATCATCTCATCCTTCCCCATAGTGGTTTTTGTCCGACAAAGATGCACAATCAGTTGAAATATACCATGCAATTCTAATAAAATTGCTTCTGATTTATATTGTATCATTTCCACCTCAGTTTTGTTTATATATAGTGTATGTATGTACTTGATACCTATAATGCCAGTTTTGTTTATGTATAATGTATGTATTTGCTTCACATCCACTCAAAAATCAATCTCAGAAACCGTTTTTAAACAATTTCTAACTCTTCTTAATGTTCAATTTTCTGCTCAATTTAAATCTGTTCAGTCATATTGGGGTTGGAAACATAGGCCATTAACCAAGTTTCTCACTGGGCTGGGAATTATTCAGACTTATGTTCCCATAATGGAAAATTAAGTGTAAACATAGCCAGATTGTTGAAATGGGATAAATAGCAAATCCAATGTATCCTGACCAATGAAATATTGGGACCACAAATTTTGTTCAGAAGTCTGTCTATTTAAAACCATGTCATTCCTTTTGTAGTCTTATCATAAAACACATGATTATACACCCTAATGCATCTTCAGTTGTGTATGCTATTGCTAACCTCTCTTGAGACCCTATAATCAACACAAACTGCAGTTTAGGTTTCAATGTGTTTGTTGATTACTCATCAAATCATAAAGGCTATACACGCCTATCACCTAATGGAAAAACATGCATTTCCAAAGGTGTCCTCATTAATGAGTTTGGGTATTCTTATTGTATATTTCAAAATCTAATAATTCAACATCTCATGTTCCATCATTTCCCACCTTTTCTCCCTTGAGTTTTTTCCTTCTTCCTCCTCAATCTCCCAATTACTCACCTATAAATTTTTCCCTTTCATCATCACCATCTGTTTAACTTGGCCTCATTAGGTTAAGGTTCTTCAACTGTTAGCTAAAGTTTTCATGTAAGTCAAGTAGTTAAAGATGATCATATTCATATCTGTCTCAATTGCTTTCGTTTATACATAGACTCATCACAGTTGCAATCACTCACTTTTTCATATCAACAAAATTCACAGTTTTAGATTCTCGCGGCCCTCTTTCTCACTCTCACTTTTTCCTCAAGTATCAAAGTCTTTCAAGAAATAAAGATATATTCCAGAAACATATAATCAAAATTTCAGTTAGTATGCAGAAAGTAAAATACTAAACCATTTTCTTTATTTATCTGTCATGACAGTTGAAAAACTAGAGACGTGTCAAAATTCTATGAGCAGATATTGGTGTTCGAGGGAGAAATATACCATTCATAAGTAGAAAGACTAGATCTCTTTTTTGACCAGCGGTGCCGATTATAATCCCAGGTATCATCACTAAAGACAGGAGCTGGTAAGGTATCTCTAATTCCAGATGAGGAGAAATCTTTAGCTTGGTCATGGGAGAAATCTTTAGCTTGGTCATGGGAGGTTCCCTAAAATTATTGTGAATGAAGAAGTGAATAATTAGGACTTAGAATTAGAATGGCTAGTACTTCTAGACAATTTTTTTATGGAGATGTACCTCATTGAGTTTAAGAACTTCCAGAAGTTCATTTTTGCACTCCATGCTACAGACATCATCATCTGTCTACAAAAGCCAGCAAATACAATGCACAGAAAAACTTGTAAAGTAAAAGTTTAAGTGAATATTTACAACATATAACTTACCTCATTGCATATATATTCACCATATCTTCCACATATAAGACAAACAGGTTCTCCAGATACAGGAAAACGCTGTTCATTTCTACTTTTGACTCCATTGGGTTCTTCTTTGTGATCTTAAGAAAGCATTCAAATTCAATGAGACAAACAGATATATTGCTTCATAAATGGTAAAATGGAAACAAGAAACAAAAATTTCAAAAGGTGCAAAAGCAGAAGTTTAAATTTGCAGACTACGAAACAAACCAGAATTCGGAAGAGTATGAGTTTCTTCGCACTCTGAAGAAGCACTGTCATCACCTAAGTATCCATAAATATGACTGAAAATTATTAGAAGCATATACAGATTGTCAATTAATAACATGTTTTCATTAAAACTTTCTTAGACAGAAAGCAACTGTGTACCGGTATATGAAACTACTCGTTATCCCAGGAAAAGCTAATAGGCATGTTTCATTCCCAAAAACTAAAAATAACTGAAAATTATAAAAGAAGCAAAAACAAGATGAAATAACAACGAGTCCGTAACGACAAAATTACTAAAAGAATAGAGAATATCGGCTTCAAGCATCATATGCATATAATATTATAAAAGACTTTAACCATTTTCTCCATCAAATAGTTTCTCTCTGGGTTGAATATACTTTTTATTAAACAAACTTTTGCTTTAAATATTCTAATTAGTCTGATCAAATCCAAAACCTTCCATTTAATAACGTCAACTAATAGATTAGAGTTTAACGGGCATACATTGTCAGTGCAAATTTGTTTTACACTAACATCCATTAGATTATATAACTATGAATTCCAGGTTTTTATCTGCGACGAGAATATAAAAAATATTATAAAAACTTAAAACAGTAACAGTAAACTAAAATTATAGATAAATTATCAGAAAACTCACTTGCATAATCCACCAAGGATAAAGCAGAATTAGGTTTTCCCTGGCACAGAAAAAGCAAAACGTCAAAACGAATAACAGAAGAGTAACGTTCAAAAATTAAGATAAAATGAATCCAATTTCAAATTACCAAAACATCTTCAGTCAATTCAACGCGGTCACAGTTCTTAGACGCATCAACTTCTTTCCTGATCAATAACAACTTATCATCATTTTTTAATCCACAGAAGCAAAACGATAAAATAATGAGTTGAAAATTGCATAATGCATGGACATTGATTTTACCTTCTCTTTAGAATGTAATCGTTGTGTGACATAGAGGAAGGATCATCGTCAACGTCATTCTTATGGTGATTGTGACGGGATTGCGGTGGTCGGGGATGACGGCGGCGTTTGAGGGAGGCGGTGGGAGCGGGAGGCGGTTGATCGTCAGAAGTGACATTACCGGTGGCGATGTTGTAAGCTGAAGATTAGAAAAAATTGGTGAGTGAAAGATAGAGATGGAATTGGAATGAGAAAAGAGATATAGTAGGAAACAAACCATGGAGATTCTGAAGAACGGAGGAGAGACTTAAGTTTCTGTTGTATGAGATTGAAGGATTCTTGTAGAAATTTGTTCGATTTGACATTTGCCCGAAATATTTCGAGAAGAAACACCAAACAAGTCCTGGAAAAAACTCGCGGGAGGAAGGAGAAGGATCCCTTATTTTTATCCTTCGTGAAAGTAAGCGTTTGTCTTTCAGTTTTACTCAGATTTAACTAATTTTTTGCCTGATAAATAAAAATAATAAAATAGTTTTAAATAAAAGGGTAAAATAAAAATAAAAATTCAGTCCAAAAAGGTGTATCCTGTTTATAGATTGGTATACATATATGCACATATCAAATTAGAGGAATACATGTTTAAAAAAAAGTAATGATAATATTTGTACAACTATTTTTTATAATTGTTGAGATAACCTTTCTATTATCTCTTCTTTTTCTCTTTTTGTCGATCAAAAACAATATAGAGAAAGAAAAAAAAGAGTAAGAATATAATGAGTGTACAAAAGAGAGCTGTTCGAAAGATGTCTCCGTGGTTGTACAAATATCATTGATAATAAAAAGGTAAGAAAAATATGTATTGTTAGAAATGAGAGGTTTACATGGTGACCGTTGCATTGAAAAGTGCACGTAGGAGATTAAATGACTCATTAAAAAATGCACGTGAAATCTTAAGTCTCTACTTGGGTGTTAACCTTCAATGATGGTTTTCTTCTCACCCATTGACAACCCTTTTTTTCCTCTCAAATTCATCTATCAATCTTTAGAATATGGATTAGCTCACTTTAGGGCACCAAAGTTACCATAACTTGCATGAGTCTCAAGTCTCAACTGTTTAATTAATCATGCATTCAAGATCAATGTCATGCATTCCATATCATGGTTCTTACATGCATTGGTTAAATAATCCATTAAAAAAAAAATTGTCTTGAAAATGCAAGTTGTTACTTTTGTTAAGGTAACAAGTACACCATTCTTTTCTATATTTTTTTATAGACCTTTTTTTATATATATATAAAGTTGATTCTTTTGGTTTCTTAATCACAACTTTACTCCCAAGGTCTTATGTTCGACTCTTTCAATACAAATTTCGATGATCAGAATAATTCAAAATCGATTTACTTAAACCTTTCGTCTTCAAACTCTTTTTCATGAGATCACTTCTCCTATCAACCTTTTAGATTTGACTATTCAAGTTAAATACATCCCTCGTGAAGCAAACTCTTGTTTTGATGATGCTTTAGCTCTTTGATAAGTGCCAAAAAGTAATATTTCAAATGATTATTTACGGCACGTTTGTTACTTGTTTCACAAGTTATTTAGGGAAAAGCCGAGAGAAAAGTGATTATTGACCTATTACGCTTTATTCATCTTACTCTACCCAT
>Ga0099826_10000987_pt1 | contig 15901 bp, 7 predicted proteins | sample Mtrugardesep15_FD_76830 | JGI IMG/M metagenome (GOLD analysis project Ga0099826, IMG submission 76830) | Root nodule microbial communities of legume samples collected from California, USA - M. trunc garden sep15 | ecosystem: Host-associated > Plants > Roots > Nodule | place: USA: California... | reverse complement strand
TTTAATTTAGTTTGTATTACAATACAAATAAAAATGGTGTCTTGTCCACATAAAAACTCATGGACCTTCCAACACATTACTTGCTCACAAACACCAACATGAAATCCTTGCATCAAATTAGATATGAATATACACACAAAAAAATTGTTATAGAATCAAACACAACTGTTGTAGAATAAATCACTTAGACTGATATTCTTTCAATTTCCTTGATGATAAACTCTTTTTCCTCTTCAAATTGCTCATCTTCTGAACCTAAAAACCGCAAAAGAGATCAAATTAATAACTCAAAAATAAACTTGATTTCAATAATTGAGAACCACAGAATGGAAATTCAGAGGAATACAATGTTGTAATTGTATGTTTCATAACAACTGAAAGCACAATAACCTTTTCCCGGAGATAGATTATGAAGTAATTCTAGTAGCTTCCCCTTGTTCTTCCCTAGAATTATTTTTACATCTCGCGGCTTATTAGGATTAGCAACGAAAATCTGGATAAAACATATAAGAAAATATAAAACTAAAATTCAAATGTGCATAATGATCGGAAAAAAAAAATAAAAAAATAAATGTGCATTGCATATAATATCTTATACAAGAAGAAATGAACTTCGGCGCATAAATTTAAGTCTCTTTTGCCAACTAGAATAAATACATTAAAGCATTTCATAAAGTAACCTGTCATTAACAAACTTTTCGACTTGTTACAGTAAACATGATAAATGCAAACAAGAATTCTTGAGTTCTCTAAGGACACAAACTTTACAAAGAATGGGGTTGAGTAATCGCAGTTGCATTTGATTAACAGGCATAAATATGGTTTATATTCTTTTATAAATTGACAAAAGGATGAGCTCATTGTATAAACTTGAAAGGGAAAAATCACCTTGAAAATGTGGAAAGCTGATAACTGAATGTTTTTACTTGAATCCTGCTCAATCCATAAAATAACAACAAATAAATAGTGTTGACAACAGATAGAAAAAGAAAGTTAAAAAAATGCTTAGATTACAGATAACTGTGAAACCAAGTTACACAACACTAGCAGAAACAAGGAACATGTTCAGTAGTGTATACTGCAGAAAACAGGAATGTCACACAATGACTCAGGATTAAGAAAAGTTGTACCGTCAACAATGTCATCATGACTTTCAAAAAACGAACTTCTAAGATGTAACGCTTCATTATCTGAGCATTGGGTGATTCCAAGAGAAAATCCGAGAGAAGCTAAAATCCATATAATTAAATTCAATTGTTAAAAATCATGTACATAAAAAAAAGAGTCAGAAATTTAAAAAAAATAAAAGTGTTGCCAGAACAGACCTTTATAGACTGCCTCCTTGTGACATAATTAGGAGATGTCAAGAGCTTCTCGTATTGATCAAAGAACTGAGAAGAAGAAGTCTTATTAGAAAAACGCGGGTATAACGGAGTGAAATGAAACCACTCCAATCATTGAGTATGTAGTATGCTCTGTGCACATGTTCAAAGATGAGAGTAGGGTGCGGCACACTTACTATCTCAGAAAGAACGACTACTCAGTTGGTTAGATTATTTACCAGGAAATTTTCCATTTCTTATGATTATAAACAAAAAGTGATTTTAAATTCAATAATTAAGAGATATTTAAAAAAGGTTGAAGCCATTTTGTGTTTTTTTATCATAATGAAAATCATTTTCAAAAAAGTATCGAAAAAAATGATGCTATATAATGCGAAAATTTGCTCAAGAAAAAAACGTGAAAGCGTGAATGCACTAACAATTGAAATTTAGTTAATTTTTTATTACGGCACAATTGCAAGTCGGTCGTTCTTAATAGTAGTGCTACGTATACGTGCTTTATTTTTACAGTATGGTCAAACTTTTAAGTTGTTTGTTAGCGGAAATCATGGAGGTATGGTGTTAAAGTGGCCAATGGTAAACGTTCGCAATTTTTTCGCGAAGCTATCTCTCGCGATATACAGCATTTCTCTATCTAAAATGATTTCTGAGAGTAGCTACCGAAAACAGCCTCTCATTTGAACCAGTTTTTAAACTTTTTTTGCTTTCAGATTCTCATTTTTTAAAATATATGTAACAAACAGATAGAAACTCCCAAAAGTGGTTATTATTATTTTATTTTTTTAAATAAGTGATCTTTTCACAACAGAAGTTGTAATAAACAGGCCCTTGATCTCCTTGGTGAAAATATTCAACTGAGGAGCGTAATTTTTTCTCAAGCAGTATTTTCGTGCTGCCTTCATATGTTCAAATCAGATAAGTATGTTAAGGAGGATGCAAACCTCATCGTAGTGAGCTGTCAAAAATTCAGCGACAACAGTGGCATGTTTAGAAAGAAGGTCCTGAAAAGCAAGCATATCCAAAAGATATGTATGAAATGGCTGTAGACAAACATCAAGATAAGTAGTTATGGGACTTTAAGAGACAAAGAATTCACAAATCTGACCTTAAACGTAGAAAATGCATCAGATGCTACATCAAAGTTAGGCAACTCTACATATTTAAAGAACAACATAAAGCTTGCTGATTCCAATATGTATCTGAGAACACCCAAAAAAATCAGAAAGTTAAAACAGTGCAACTGACTCGCCTTTTTCTAGTAGATTGCATGACAAGCACATGCCTCAATAATCATTGATAATCAAATGTTAACTTTTATTTGTCAAAAAAGTTAACTTTTTTAAGAAATGACTTTCATCATCCTCAAGCTCAACCACAATATATTATCCCAATATTACAATCTACTTTTTTTAGAAATGAAGATGAAGATACCGGAATGATAAAAAATAAAAATAAATTAATAAAAACAGGTAGAGAGCAATTAGGAAAGGGAACATCTGATGACAACCCAGAATATCTTACTTTGCAAGACTGGGAAATTTGATGCACTCCCGCAACATTATGCCAGAGCTCAGGGCAATTTCTTTGTTATCATAGCTGGTTGGAAACACATACAGAGGTATCAGCAACTGCTTAAACTAATCATATTTAAGAACATTGATCATGTAGCTAAACAATTGCTTACTTACGTAGACAGTGAAACTGAATGTGTTTCAGATTGCTGTAAGATACCTGATTTTAGAAAAATCACTTTTGCAATCAATGATGTTGTAAGAAACCATTTTGCATTAATCAATTTTATATACCCTAGACTATAATCTTCAAAGTGTTGTAAGTAAAAGTGTTTTTCAATTTTTCATTTGATGAAAGGGAAATAAACTTTCAAGGAAAAGGCAATAGAATGCCACATGCTATATCTCTATAATATTCTCAAGGTAGTTTTAATTTGGTCAAATTTGAATCGTGAGCGGAAAAAAAATGCAAAATCAGAAGTAGCTAATACCAAAATCCCTTTTCGTCCAAAAACTTATTTCTATAATATTCTCGGGGTAGTTGTAATTTGGTCAAATTTGAATTGTGAGCGGAAAAAAATGCAAAATCAGAAGTAGCTTCTACCAAAATCCCTTTTCGTCCAAAAACTTATTTCAAAATGGATGACAAAATACTTATGAGCACATAAAAGTGAGTGTAAGATTCTGATATATTTCCAAACCAATCCTTAACAAAACAAGAAAATTTGGTTTCATCCATGATTTCATGCATGGACAATGAGGTTCACTTTCTACTCTAAATTTAGCAGAAAGGTCTTTTGTTAAATTGCTTTAAAGGAAGAAATACTTCTGTTGCACCAGATTTGAAATTTTAAAATAAAATTAGCTGCAATATTTTTTTCTAAGTAATACATAACATAACAATAAAAACAAGACAATAGTAGACAGTAACATTGACAAAAAGCACATCGAATTCTTAATAAAATCTTTAAACAAAGAAACAACTCAGTATTATCGTGTATCAATTCAACATTGTATGGTAGAACCGGCATAAAAAGTTGGAACTGCCATAATTTTCCAATGATCTATGATAGAACATTATGTCATCTTTTGGCATTTATATTCAGTTCTTCGAAAATTGGAGAAGCACTTTAATGGCATAAACATAGTGATTATGATAGTATACGATCATCTGTGATATCAGTTTCACAAACTAAAAATAACTACGAATGCAATCCTTCACCAAATTTTTCAGATTTCTTGTCAGGAACAAGGATCCAAAAGACACTAAAAGAAAAACCAATATCTAATATTTTCAATCTGGCATAGAGCATCAGTTTTAGGCAACCAACTTGAATACAATTACGAACAATAGTGACAACACATTGAAAGAGGAGCAACTGAAAAGGTGATGGAGTAAAAAACTTACCATGCAACAAGAAAGTCTAGTAATTCAATGTGTTGTTGAATGTATTCTACACAGCAATCATTGGAATCAACCTTTTGTTTCAACAATATCGTCCAGCAGTGGACTAAATCCTTTCTAGCCTGTATGAAAATTCATGCACCCACGATGAGCAACCAGTTAAGTCAACTGCATGCATATGATAGTGTAGTGTATCTGAATCTTACTTCCCATCCAAGTATAGGCAACTTGTGAATTAGAAGAGTAAGAACATCCTCCTTGCAGATTTCCTCCACAAGTTGTGAAACCTGATCTAAATTTGGTTCTGATTCTCCATCTCCAGAAAGCATAGTTCTCATTGTTACGAAATTCTTTTCAACTTCCTCTAAAGCCTACAATAAAGTAAAACAAGCATCAATAACCAGTAACCACTGTAGTGTAACTGCAAGTAAAAGAAAGGCATAATATCACTGGAACATATCTATGGACAACAAAATGATAACAATCCAAAGCATATATGGCACGGCTTATACACCCACGACAAACTGATGACGCATATAACAAATGTTGAAATACAATACATGATAGAGAGAATAAAAGTGCCATGTTTCATCTAAGGGCCGGCTAAAACGTATTCGTTGCTAGTCGAGCTTGTTAGTCTTCATGCCAACAAGCATTTTCCATATATTTATGAGTAATTTTAGTGCTTGTTTGGTCCACGCTGTATTAACTTGAAAGAGTGTTAAATCTACAAGTTCATATTCAACAACCATCAGATGTGCCATTACCGGAGACGGACTTAACAAAATGCTGTAATTGAAGTTGCAACCTTATGTATCTTCTTTTACTCTCTAAACAGTTACCAACTAATTTATTTTCACAAAATTCGTTTTTTTTTTAACAGATATCATAACCCAATTGGAAGCAAAAAGGACCTTCTTATACAGAGACAATTATAGAAGTATATAACCACATAGCCAATTTCCATCAGAAAGCATTGATTACTTAAAATCAGAGTAACCTCCTTCATTTATGAAACAAGTAACACACTTCAAAAAGCTTAATGCTAGCAAATTAGAATAATTTATGATTGACGTAAAGTCTAATTCAGTGATTATTGTTTTCTCCAATAAAACTACTTAACAACAATTAAAAAATCATATCTTTTTGCAGCACAAAACACACTAAACTAATAAACAAATAAGCAACAAGTCTCTAAAATCATCTATTTAAGACATACCCATGATTAAAAACAGAAACTTTAACTGAAAAAACGAAGACCCAGATAGAGTAATTGAAAAATTATAACAAAGGGGAGGTAATTAGCGTGTAAATCACAAATGGGTTACCTTCTCAAGAGCTTTAACTTCAACAACGGTTTTGGTATCGAGTGCCGTGAGACTCTCTTTGATAGACTTGACAACTTCCTGCGGCGTTTTAGGCCTCGAAACCTTAAAGAACGAGAACGACATGATGATACGATGATGATGTTTGTTCTCTTGTGTTTCTAGATGTTGTTGGGATGAAAAGAGAAATCAAAATGGTGGTTGTTCTAGTTTTGATTTCAATTATTCATCATTGTAATTATGATCTGTGTTCGTCATCATCAACAATAATGAACCACATAGCAATATCATCGAAGTGGAAGAAAGAAGGATTATTTTATTTTATTTTATTTTATTCTTTCTTTACTTTTTCTTTTTCCACATTTCTTTTTCATAGCTACCACTTTAATTATTAGTATTATTATCAACCTTAGTTAAAATTAATCAACCATAGTTATAACAAAAAATTTAAGAGTAAAAACCAAAAAAAAGAAAATTGAGAGGAGGAGTAGACCCAATTTGATTCTCCTAGTCATAACTCTTAACAACAAACTAATTTGATATTTTTTTTTTAAAAACTATACTCTTTTCAGTCTATAAAAAAGACTAGATACATTAATTATTTAATGTATCTAAAGAGTGAAAATTTGTTTATAATAATGATCGGATGAAATATCGAATAAACAAAAGTAGATGTATGTCAATTACGTGGTAGCACATGACATAGCATTTGATAATATTGGTGACAGTGACAAAAATACAATGTTATAAATTGTTTTCTTCTCTCTCTTTCATAAGTTTCTCTTTTGTACACATGACATTGTGAATGATCAATATCATTAATGTCACCAAATGCTATGTTGTGCAAGTGCTACCTCATGCGTGATACAATACAAATATAAGAATACACTTAATTTTTTTAAATCATGCTATAGTATAGTTAAAATATATTAACACATTCGTTTAAATAAACCCGTATATTTCTAGGTTGGATTGGATTATCTAAGTGACCACTAAATTTTCACAATATTCTGTCAAAAAATTGATAACCATAGTTAACTCTGATTCGGTGACACATGCATATATAAAAACAAGCATAACGATAACCACAGCACACCGTACGTTACGCAACTGTATTCTTTCTATAGATCTAACATTTGGTTTCAATTCAACAACCTTCACTTTTGTCATACCAATGAAAGGCCACGATTGGATCAACACGTGTCTCCCCGACGAACTAATCGTCGAGATCTTCCGCCGCCTCGATTCCAAACCAACTCGCGACGCCGCTTCTCTCGTCTGCAACCGCTGGCTCCGCCTCGAACGTCTCACCCGTTCCTCCATCCGTATCGGCGCAACCGGCTCCCCTGACCTCTTCGTTCAGCTTCTCGCTTCTCGTTTCTTCAACATCACCGCCGTTCACATCGACGAACGTCTCTCGATTTCTCTCCCCGTTCAATTGGGAAGACGACGTGAGAATTCCTCCCCGGCTTCGTCGTTGAAATTGCATTATGTTAATAAGAGAATTGGATCTTCTTCTTCCTCGGAGGAGAATGAGTTCGATTCGTTGTGTTTGTCTGATAATGGATTGGTTGCGTTGGCTGATGGGTTTCCTAAGCTTGAGAAATTGAAGCTGATTTGGTGTTCTAATGTTACTAGTTTTGGATTGTCTTCTCTTGCTTCCAAATGTGCTTCTTTGAAATCCTTGGATTTGCAGGTTTTTGCTTTTTCATAACATTTCTTTTCCTTCCCACATAGATCAGAACATGTTTTGCAATTAAACTAAGGAAGTTGGTTTTTGGTTAAATAGGAAATTTAACTTCTTTATAGGAAAACAATGTTTTATGGTGATTAGTGATTGCTGATTGGCCTATGTATGTAGATGATTTGAATTGAAAATTAAGCTTTTGTAGTGTCTTAAGACCTTGTTTGGATAAAAAACTTAATTAAGTGCTTATACAAGGTTATCATATATGTGCTTATGTACAAACTATATATAACAAAAGATAAAATAAAGTCAAACTGTTTAAAAATTAAGCATCATAACCTGTTTTCATAAGCTATCTTGGAGAGTTTATGAAAATAAGCTAAAACCAACTTATGGATATGTCATACTCATAAGTTGTTTACATTCATAGCTCTCCCAAACAATCTCACATGTGCTTATGTCAATAGATAAACTCAAATAAGTCAATCCAAACAGACCTTAAATCTGAAAGGGCAAGAGTTCATGTTTTTTGAAGCATTAGAGTATGGGACACCGAGACATTGAGTCTGTAAGTCCTAGCTCAACTTGTAACGCCGATATTGATAGGATTGAAATCTTTACCTGGGACCTTCAGTTGTCTGCGTGGTTTCAAGTTATGAGTGCCACTTTATCTACAAACCAAAAGAAATAAGAATATGAGATACTGTGGCCCAATCCGTTTTCCCTATCAATGCTTCATTTGAGTTGCTACTCTATCAATATATTGGTTTCTAGAAGATAAGTGGTATGAATGATGCATGTTTATTGGTATAACTAGTGATATTCTCCTTTTAGGGTTGTTACGTTGGAGATCAAGGCTTAGCTGCTGTTGGACAGCGTTGCAAGCAACTTGAAGATTTGAATCTGCGGTTCTGTGAAGGCTTGACTGATACCGGTTTGGTTGAATTGACTTTAGGCGTGGGGAAATCGTTAAAATCTCTTGGTGTAGCGGCTTGTGCCAAAATAACGGACATCTCAATGGAAGCTGTAGCATCACACTGTGGATCCCTTGAGACCTTGTCTTTGGATTCTGAGTTCATCCATAATCAAGGGGTGCTTGCTGTGGCTCAAGGATGTCCACAATTGAAATCTCTAAAGCTGCAATGTATTAATCTTACAGATGATGCTTTGAAAGCTGTAGGAGTTAGCTGTTTATCTCTGGAGTTATTGGCTCTATATAGTTTTCAGCGATTTACTGATAAGTGAGCTGCTTTCTCATGATTGCTTTTTGAGGATTTTACTTCATTTAACTATGTAACTATCTCTTCATTTAAGTATGTAACTATCTCGTAATATTCTTCCTTTTTATTAATGTTCCTGTCAGGGGTTTGCGTGCTATTGGAAATGGATGTAAGAAGTTAAAGAATTTGACTTTAAGTGATTGCTATTTCCTAAGTGACAAGGGCTTGGAAGCAATTGCTACTGGGTGCAAGGAACTTACTCATCTTGAAGTCAATGGATGCCACAACATTGGAACACTGGGACTTGATTCTGTTGGGAAATCATGCCTGTATGTTTTTCTCTCTAAGTAAAACTGTAATATGTTATAGATGCATGTACTGGAACCTCACGAATGCTGTATAAAGTACAAACAATACATTTAAGAAAGAGTCGTCAAATAGAATTAGATTCATGAAAGAATTTACAAAAGAAGATTTATATTTAGACTCTCAGTCTTTCTGTATCTTTAACTGCAATCATCTATCTTTCTCGGATCAATTTTGTGCACATCACATACTGGTTTTCACTTCTAAAGAAACACACAAAATTTGTTTTGACCTGGTGAATTTTATGTATTTTAGTTATTTGAACTTCACTTAATTCATCTTACCATTTATCATCTTCTGATCTGTTTTGCGAACATCACTTACTCGTTTTAACTTGTACAGAAATGAATAAAACTGGAAGTGGTCATATTTGAATGTTAGCTTGTTATGTTGACATAATTTTTTATGACTCAAGTTCTAAAATGTTAATTTTTCCATGATGCTAATCTTATCTCTCTATTGGGCAGACATCTCTCTGAGTTAGCATTGCTTTACTGCCAAAGAATTGGCGATCTTGGGCTTCTTCAGGTTGGAAAGGGATGTCAATTCTTGCAAGCTCTTCACTTGGTAGATTGCTCAAGCATTGGAGATGAAGCCATGTGTGGTATAGCTACTGGATGCAGGAATTTAAAGAAGCTTCATATCCGTCGCTGTTATGAGGTACTCCATCCGTGTTCATGTTTGATTTTCTATATAAAATGTCATTCTGCATGTGTACCTTCATTTTAGGCTTCCAACATGTTTTTTGGATGGCTCCACTTTCAAAGTACATCCTGTGATCCTGCACATTATAGACTAGGATAGTGGTGTTGTTCATTTTGGCCGAAGTTAATACTGACACACATTACCCATGATTCTACTAACTTGTCTTTATAGTATTAAAATATTTCATAGTAATTTATATTTCATAGTAACTTGTCTTTATACCTTAACACAGTCCAAACAAACAACTCATGCTTACAAATTTATTTTTATGTAAAATTTTCAAATGCGGAGCTCTTTTTTTCCATTATTAATGTATTGTAATTCTGTCATAACTATTTCATTTAAAATGCATTTTTGCGAAGTTATTGTACTAAAGATATCCCAAATAGCTATCTCTTTAACGATGAGGTTGGACACAGACGGTAAATGCACTCCATCTAAAGGGATGGGCTCGACTGGTACCTCAGTTCGATCCCTGGTGATGGAACAATTTGTGGCAAGAGTTTATTTACCTCCCAGGAAAACAGAAGTGATGGAACAATTTGTGAAAAGAGTTAACTTATCTCCCGGCCAAACAGATTACAGATTAATCTTGGGGCCTCTTTTCTGAGATACTGTGAGTGAAAAAAAATAACTATCTCTTTCTCTCCCCACCAAGATAGTCGAATTTGCCATTTAGATTGTATAGTCGCGTAATATTGATTTTTGACAGGTTCAACAATCTCAAACTCATGCTCGAATGCAATTTGATAAGATAGGGTTGGGACTCTTACCCGCAAACCCTGTAAGATCAAGCAATCAAACCAATTTTGGAAGAAATCTCATGCTGGAATACAATTTGACGGGAACAGGATATTGTAGGATCGGCAATCTTACCCATAAATCCTTTAAAATCAAGCAACCAAACCGATTTTGAGTGAAGACTTGTTTTTTCCCAAAAATCCTATAACCAACCTTATTTTGGAAGCTGTATTTTCGTATTCTTTGTTTGGAACAACCGCCAAGTTGTATTCCCTTCCATCTGTGTCATTGTTATTCTGGTTTGCTCTTCGAAAGTTTAAACTCTGCTGTTGCTGGTCCCTGCTGCTTCCTCTTTTTCAAGCTTTACCGGTTTGAAACTCTTTATCATGATCAGTTACCTAGGTTGCTGGTCCCTGACATTTTCCTAGGATTTTATTATGATTCGTGTTACTATTCCATGTTTTGTACTTTGTAATCTCTTACCCTCCTTCCGGTTGTTGGTAAGATCTTGATTTTGACCACCCATATCCTCACTTATTTCCATTAAAAGGAAGAAAGTGGATCTGCTTTTGATGTTTTCATCACTTCCATTTGCTATGCTTTGACCAAGGTTCCTTATTTGATGAATAACGACTTGTAGTCTTTTGTTCTGGATTTAAGCTAACAGATAGCAGGCCCTCTCTGAAGAAGGGATAGGGTACATACATTGCTTTAAAGAATAAAGACGATTCAATGAATAATCTGTAAATAACAGTTTTTTTTTTACAAAGATTATACTACCCAGTTGCAAGTAACTGTTGGACTTGTCCTGTGATGTCTCCTCCCTTTTAAGGCTACATGCTATGCGTTGTTATTTTGGTTTTTAGAATAAGATGATTGGCTTTGTTTGATCCATATTTGCTTATTATCCACTCAGGATCTCTTCTTTGCACTATGACATGATTGAATTATTCACATTTCAAAGAGTATAATGCTGTTTTTTCATCCGAAGTGTAACTGAGGAATATGGGTATAAGTATTTGTTTGAGGATAGTGAGTAAACCACACTATAGCTCCCGTGTAAAATACTTGAATTCCCTTATGCACTTTTGTTTTTCTTCTTTCTCAATTAAAGTAAATGTTCATTATATATCCAATTTAAGCGGTAAACCAATTTTTTATTATTCGACCAAGTGAGTTTTATATAAGATTAAGATGTTTATACATTTTTGGCTCTTGGTCCTGATGTTTCATGCTTTCTTTCTCCTATATTAGATTGGCAATAAGGGGATCATTGCTGTTGGTGAAAACTGCAAGTCTCTAACTGATCTTAGCATTCGATTCTGTGATAGGTAAGACCTTATTCACAGTTTTTTTTATTCTTCCTCTCCATTTGTATTCTATTATCTTATGCTTTTTATTAGAGAAGCTTTTGCAACATGCTGTTGAAATATTTTTATGGCTGGTTCATTTTTTCTAAAACTCAATTTAATTCCATCATAAATTTATTATTTTTTAGAAATTGTGTTGACTTTATAGGAAATGAACTAATCATAATAAGTTTGTTCAAGTTTGTGTAATATTATATCATCATCATTATTGTTATAACTATTGATGTCAGAGAATTCATATCACATCTATTTCTTTTTAGTTTCTTTCTGAAATGACCGGCTTGCTCTCAATTACTTCTGAGCATTTTCTGTATTTTTTATCGTGAATGATGTCAATCTTAATTCTTAACTGCTTTGTTAAATTGCTAGGGTGGGTGATGGGGCCCTTATTGCTATAGCTGAGGGCTGTTCCCTTCATTATCTGAATGTAAGTGGTTGCCACCAAATTGGAGATGTTGGACTGATAGCCATTGCAAGGGGTTCCCCTCAACTCTGTTATCTGGATGTGAGTGTACTGCAGGTGTGTATTCAAGTCTCTCCTTTATACCCAAAGTGACGTGGTTTCTTTAGTTACCGGATGTGGTTTTCTTTGAGGAATTTCTTGTGCTATTTTGATTCAGTTTTAGTTCTTATGATTTAGACATTTAGCTATGCACATGGTCAGGACTGCATATATGCTAGCATGCATTTGCTATGTTGTAGCCCCTTACGGGATATATAATGTAACTAGTGAGAAGGCCTATTCTATATAAAAGTGAGCAGTAAATCTTAATCGTCAGATCCAGTCATGAATGGTTAAGTTTTATACATGAAGTCAATGTGACTTTTTTGAGTGAATAGAATAATTTCTAATCTTGATAGTTTGTGTAATTGTTGTATGGCCAAGATTTATTCTTCTCTCGCATAAAAAAAATCCACTCGATACATCCCCTACATAATGATGCCAAACTTTTCTTAGGCTTACTAGTATATATTAGGATGGTTGTTGTCTGAAGTGAGGAAGATTAGAAATGTTGTAGAAATAGTTTTCTCAATTGTCTTGTGGAATGCCCATGTTCTATTTGTAATAGGTATGGATGAGCCTAAGTTTGTACACTAGAATATATGAACTGGTCAACTTATATGCTATGCCCTAATGAAGTCTTGCAATTTTATTGTTATGCTTTTCCTTTTCCTTTTCCTTTTCCTTTTCATTACATTGCTCAATACAACTGCAGAATTTGGGCGATATGGCTATGGCTGAGTTGGGAGAAAACTGTCCATTGCTTAAAGAAATAGTACTTTCCCACTGCCGTCAAATATCGGATGTTGGTTTAGCCCATCTTGTAAAAAGTTGCACCATGTTAGAATCATGCCATATGGTTTATTGCTCTAGCATAACTTCAGCTGGAGTGGCCACTGTGGTTTCTAGTTGTCCCAACATAAAAAAGGTTCTTGTTGAGAAGTGGAAGGTTAGCAACCGGACCAAGCGTCGGGCAGGCTCTGTCATTTCCTACTTGTGTGTGGATCTTTAGACTTCCGTGTGACATAATAATCATGCATATCCTCAAGCGTTTTACACTATGGTGTGTGAATATAAATAAAGTTGCAAGCTATGAAAATGGATACAAGTGTAGGATGCATGACTGTATATGTTTTTCCACTCAAGCAGAGGTTTTGTTCCCTTCATCAATAAAGTATTTCTGATACTAATTTTCATATTTTAGCCTCATGGACACTCCAGATACCTTGTCGTAGGAGTTGCAAGAGGATAGGAACCAATAGGCTTAGTTAAAAATGTGTTGTATTTATTTATTTTGCTAATAAAAAATGTGTTGTATTGATTTGGGGATAGATATAGTGAAGTTATATTGATGTAATTCAGAAAACTTTGTTCAGAACAATAAATATTTGCTTTGATTTGGCTAGTCTCTTGTTAGCGAGTGTTTTTATATCTTCAATAAATTATTTTGCCTGTATAAAAAAGAAGGGATTTTTGACAGGTTTTGGTTTGTTGGGGGGGAGTTGCATGGTTTTTCTTCATCTCCATCTTCCTTTCTATTATTGCTGCTAATGCTATGCTCCTCACTCGTTTTTCCTTAGGACATAGCAGAAGCAAGCAACTTACAATTTAGGTAAATTGAGGTCCTCTTACAAATTAACATTGTTACTGGAGATTGTTTATCTCAACTCTGGATTATATATATATTTTAATATAAAATTGTCGGTAACATTTTAGAACTTTCGATTTAGGTTTATTCATAAATTACTCATCTGAATCTTTTTATTTCTCTCTAAAACACTCATGAATATCTAAGGTCAATCAAGGAATAGTAGTTATGAAGATTTTCCTGTTAAGTTATTGCGTTAAGAACAAGCTTAAGTACAGAAAAGTAAATACTTGACATTAGAATTATTTCAAGACACTTTATTAGTTCCCAATTAAACTATTGTTTAAACTTTCTTTTCGTTTTAGTGAACATGTAATTGTGGTTTGTTTCACACCTCTTATTCACCAAGTTGTAATGAGAATATCGCTGTGCGAGGTTTGTGAAGCAACATGGTAAAGATTGGGATGTTGATCTTGTTTAATGTTGGTTTACAACATGGTGTCCGAACCCACAAGATAATTTTATAGTTAAACTGCTTATACGTTGGCTCTAAATAATCTCATTGATACATCTTACATGCGGATGGTGTCCCAATCCACAAGAGTGTTTTCATATCCACTGTTCTCTATAAACACTCAAAATTTGTATTTCACAATATGTGTCTATTTAAACTTAGGAGAATGATAACCACTTCCTCCGAGGCATTGGTTAAAATAATCAGTGGTAAAAAATAACAGTTTATATTTTCAAGACAGTTTTTTTTACTTTTGGATTCCTTAACCAGTACCCCAAGACACTGTTTAAGAAGACCCTTTAACTTATGTTATACAAGTGAATCACCCACCATTATAAATGCTCTCATATTTGTTTCTCTAAGAACTTTTTTTTTTCTCTCTCTCTTTTTGACTCTTAAATCTAAGTCCTTGTGTTTTGCTCTGTCCCTCCAAAGAGGTTACACATTGGTGGTACAAAACAAGTCAAACTAGTAAACAACGCCATGCCATTAAAAAAAAAAATTAAAAAAAAAAAAGGAAACAACACGGAACTTGCAAACATATCAATGTTGGATATTGAAGGATTTTTTACCCAACTTTTGAAGCTGTAAAAAGTCGCTACTCAGTTTATATATCTAGAAGAGGATCATTTTTTTTAGAGGATCTAGAAGAGGATCATATTCATAGATATCCTAAACACAAATACTAGCAATGAGGGCCCCTTAGCAAGATGTAATTTGATGCAACTAGGTTAGCTGAATAATTTTATTCATTGACCCGTTGATAGAAATAGAGTCAGTGACTCCTGTTGGACACAAGCATTATTCACTTCACGTTATGCATATGTAATATACTCATAACATATCAACATAATAATGATTATATGACATTTATATTAGGATTTACTCCTTCCATAATCTCAGTATATATCAATCCTTACAGACAGCTCTCTAAACAATTCTTAATGACATACTAGAAGATTCTTGTCCCCCTAAGGATTTACCATTTATTTCCCCAACATTCATTATTATTTACCATAGAAATTTAACTTTTTATCCCCTTAAATATACGCTTGGATACAGAGAGAATCTTAGCAGGTAAAATATTCACTGCAAAAGGTTGATAAAATACTCATGCATACCATATATTTTGAGACAACCGTCACCACTATGGTTGATGAAATACTCCTAGAAAACAAGAAAAAAAAATCTAGTAGTTAGATCAAACAAATATAACAGAAAATTAAATGAGGATTCATATCAGAATTTCTAATTGATATGATGCGCATGCTTAGTTACTATATTATTTTTTTCTCTACATAAGAAATCTAACTCAAGATCTCTGCAGGTAATACTTCATTGTTAGCCATAAAATAGTAAACGCTTACATTTCATAATGTTATTAAAATGGGATTAGGTGCCATGAGAAAACCTAATCACACTTTTTTCTATTTGAAGTCACTTATTTTGTTGTATTGCTTAATGGCAAAAGAAAAAATATTTATATGCTATGGTCTTTTCGTTATTAACAATGATACTAAAGCTTTTTCAATGTCCAAGATATTTTGCCTTTCTCAAATAAGGGAATGTAGACTACAAAGTTAAAATAAAAATAGTACTAGTTTTTTTTTTTTTTTTTTTTTTT
>Ga0099826_10000986_pt1 | contig 15906 bp, 6 predicted proteins | sample Mtrugardesep15_FD_76830 | JGI IMG/M metagenome (GOLD analysis project Ga0099826, IMG submission 76830) | Root nodule microbial communities of legume samples collected from California, USA - M. trunc garden sep15 | ecosystem: Host-associated > Plants > Roots > Nodule | place: USA: California... | reverse complement strand
TTTTTTTTTTTTTTCTCTTCTGAAATATCTTAAATAATAGTACATGGTATCATGTGATGTAATAACTATGAATAGAAATATAAAAAATAAAATAAAATATGGATTGTTTAAGACAATTGTAAAACGCCACCATACAACACTTATAACAAAAAAAAAAAAAATTGATTCAATGACTTTTCTCTCACACTTGATGAGAGACAACCCTCGACGAATTCTGCTCTTTACCTAACAGAAATTGCTCGCTTCCAACTGAAAAGACTAAAATGCTCTTGCATTAGTGTTAATTTTACGTGACTTAACTCACGCTAGTGTTCGTTTCTGCGTGAGTTAACTCACGCATGGGTATTATGGAAATTTTAGTTGGGAACGAGGAAAAAACGTTGGGTAAAGAGCAGAATTCACCCTTGATTGTCTTGGCTTTATTGATGTTGTCGTCTCACTCTCGCTGTCAATTAAGTCTTTCAATTTCAATGATTTTCTCTAGGTGTCATTAGAACGGTCAAAAATAGGTCGGGCTAACAGGCCAGCCCATTATTTGGGCCGCGTCGAGCCTCAAAATTTAGGGCAAAAAAACATTCGGGCTTTTTGGCCCAACCTATTCAGCCCAATTTCAAAAACAGGTTGGAGGTGGACTGGTCTATCGGGCTTCGAGCCGGCCATTTAAAATTAAAAAAACAAATTTTAATTAAAAAAATATTTTGGTCTGAGTTTTTTTTCTTCTATTTCTTGTTATAAGAAAAACCCACTAATTTGAATCGCCATTTTGAGCCAAGTTCTCACCTCATGTATTATAATTTCTTTTGTTAATTTATTTTGAATTGTGAGACTCATATTTTATTATTTAAGGTTGCACTTTGTAAGGTTGGGTGACTGTTTATGCCCTTGTTATTTTGTGTGGATAATACTTGATGATGCGATAGTTATTTTATGAGTTGTTTATTTGTGTTCCTGATCATTTTGGTGTGTATATGAAAAGAGTAGTTTTTTGTTGTACATTTCATCTCTTGAAAAAAATTATTTTTTTATTGAAATACGGGTCGGACCAGGCCATTGAGCCACTGACCCAAGTTAGGATCGAGCCGAGCTCAAATTTTATAGCCCATACATCAATCAGGCTAGGCTAGTCCAACCTAGTTATACACATTAATCTGTCGGCCCGGGCTTGGTCGGACCATCCCATTTGACACATCTAGGTGTCATTGTGTTGTCTCTCTCACTCTCTCATCAGTCTTGGGTTGATCCCTACCGCCAACTTCTCTTCGTCTATTTCATCAAACCCTACCATCAGCTTCTCTTCGTCTATTTCATCTAACTGACTTTACTTATTGAGGTAGATTCCGATTTAACCATATATATATATATATCAATAACTAGTTTTTTTTGACAAAATATCAACTAGTTGAGTATTGACCATTTAAAGAAGCACCTTAAGGGAGTCTATCCTCAATCTCATGATTAATTTAAATGTATATCAAAAGACAACAACATAACTTGTAAAAAATAAATCAAAAGATAACATAATACCTTTATTATATATTATATAATTCGTGTGTATTTACCATTATAGTAAATATGAATCGAAAGATATTAAACTGTGAATAATATATATAATATTAATTAAATGATATAACAGTATTTATTTTTTAAGGAATGATATAATACTTAGAACATAATTGATATCTTATAAAAAATGAAAACATTAATTATTTTGAGACAATTTTGTTAGAAAATATGTCAATTATCTAAGACAAAGGTAGTAAAAAATAATCCACCAGTATCAAAAAAAGTCAAAAAGAACTGGTATGTAAAAGAAAAAGGAAATAAAAAGGAATTACCTAATTGATGGTGATTTTACACAATGACAGATACTATGAGTCATTATCATTCAATTATTTATGACGACCTGCAAATCATCATAAATTATCAATTAAACCAAATTAATTATTTTTTGATATTATAATCCTTGCTCAAAGAAATTACTCACTCACTCTTCCCACCTTACAGGCTCAAATCAAATCTAGTACAAATCAAACTGTTCTAATAAAACAAAATACAACCCAGGTACACAAATTTCTCCAAAACCAAACTCTTGTTCCTTACACCGTTTTGTGTCTTTTGACTCTTTTCTCTGCCACTGTCTCTCTCTTTTTTCATCCAACACAAAAAATAAAACTTTAGCACTAGATGATAGAATATTCAACAAAAGTTTCAACCTTTTTCCGTGTCTTCAATCAAATCTAGTTGCATTTGATAAAAAAGTTTCAATCTTTTTTCTGTTTCTCTCTGACCCTTCAACATGGGTAGAACTTTTGTGCCATTTCAAGGTGACAACACCTTTACGACTCCATCACCATTAGAACAACCACCATATTATTTTCAACCAAACCCACCATTTCCACCTATTACAGTTTCTACTCTAAGATCTAATAATACTAATAATAATTTCAATTTTAACAATAGCACCTTAAAGGTTAGTCCAAGTATTCTTATAATCATTACCATCTTAGCTATTGTTTTCTTCATTTCTGGTTTGCTTCATCTCTTAGTTAGATTTCTATGGAGACCTCAGAGTAGAGACCCTGATGAATTGGATGATGTTACTGCTCTTCAAGGGCAATTGCAACAGCTTTTTCATCTTCATGATGCTGGTGTTGACCAATCTTTCATTGATACACTTCCAGTGTTTCTTTACAAAACTATTATAGGATTGAAAGTGAACCCTTTTGATTGTGCTGTTTGTTTGTGTGAATTTGAGCATGAAGATAAGCTTAGGTTGTTGCCAAAATGTAGCCATGCTTTTCATATGGAGTGTATTGATACATGGCTTTTATCTCACTCTACTTGTCCTCTTTGTAGAGCTAATTTGCTCCATGATTTCAACACAAACAATTGTGGTTCTCCTTTGGTTCTTGTTCTAGAATCTGGTAGTGATACTTCAAGGGAAATTGTTCCAGAAAGAGAGGCTGCAATTTCTACAGGCAGTGTTGTTGGTAGGACTAGTTCAGTTAGGACAACAAATTCTCATCTTGGTTGTCGCGTAGACGGTGAATTCGGAGGTGATTTTGCTTCGGTTGACAACATTCCTGACCCAAAAGTTGAAGTTGGAGGAGATGGTGTGGAGAAAGTTGTTACTGTCAAGCTTGGAAAGTATAGGAATGTTGACGGTGGAGGGGAAGGAAGTAGCAGCAACAATGTGGATAACAGAAGGTGTTTTTCAATGGGATCATTTGCTTATATTATGGATGAAACTTCATCATTGCAGGTACCAATCAGAACTCCAATGAAGCAGCAATTGAGTAAGAAGAAGAAGAAGAACGTTTTGCCTTTGATTCCAGGTCACAGGATTGCAATGTCAGAATGTGATTGTGAATCTAGAAGAGATTTCAAATTTGCAAGCTTTGATTCAGCTAGAGCTGAGGATGTTGTTAAAGGTAGTACTAGTGAGGGTGCTGGTATTGGAAGGAGTAGAAAGGAGAGTTTTTCTATATCAAAGATTTGGCTTAGAGGGAAAAAAGATAAGAAAAATGGTGATGTGGCTGATTCATCTAGAAGGGCTGTTTCATTTAGGTTTCCATTACAAAGCAATGTTGGTAGTGGTAATGATGATTTGAAGGGTAAGAATGGCATGTTTCATACAAGGAGTACTGTTTCTGAAATGGATTTTGGAAAATGGGAAAATGGAGGAGGAAGTGAATTTAGTGGATATGATGAAGAAAATCAAAGCTGCTATAGTATGGATTCTCAAGCTAGAGCACCTTCATTTGCTAGAAGGACTTTGCTTTGGCTCACTGGAAAACAAAATAAGGTTGTTCATTCATCAACTACTTCAACCCTCTAGTTCTTATCTTTCTATTTTTCCTTTATCTTACAATTGTAGAATATAGATTTATTAAACTAGATTTTTAGTGGTAGAAAGTTGCAGGAGGAAAAAAAAATGATTAGTTTGTGGGATTTGAATACATCATCAGAATTCTCCATGAATTTTTTCTGTTCCATTGAGTATGAGTCCACCTTAGTGAAGGTGAAAACAATGTTAAGAGATTCTTTTCTTCACCTAGCCTAGGTTTGTTTTTGCTGTGGATTGAGTTATCGCTAAATGAAATCTTCAATTTAACGCTAGAAAAACGGTATCAACGATACTAAACATACATTTCAATTTCAGTTTTCATTCGATACCAACGTTTTAAATTGCATTGCGACTTTTGTTATTGTGGAGATTCACCATAAAACATAAGTAACTATAAATTGACCGAATGCATGTTTGGTTGATTGTTAGTCCAAATTTTCAGTCAATCCAAATATGTACCAAATGGTATGTGGCTTTGGTCTACCTCTCAGAGTTGACTCAAAAATTACTCACTCAACAACAAGAGTACATTTTATGTTTTTTCACACACTATAGTATACTGGATTTGTAAGTTAGTTCACTATGAAACTCTGCGTCACCCTACAGCAGAGGAAACTCTTGACTCTACAGAAGAAAATGACGCAGAGGAAAAGTAGTTTTTTTGAGAAAGCCATGAGTGAATAATGTCTTTATGGAAAAGGTGACAACGTAGCAGAATTTGGTCCCAGTATTAAATGCTACATACAGGGACCTTATTAACACACACATTATAATGGTTGAAATGAAAATTCAAATTCAAATTTGAAATGAAATTAAAATCGAATTGGCTTTCATCAATTCATTTCAAGGCTGCTACTGTTACCCTTTTAACCAGTGTTGATGTGGAAAGAGTAGCTGAAATTTCTAGGCAAGGATATGAATGCATTAAATTGTAGCAATATTGTGAGAAGCATGGAAAAGAGGTAGCCAGGTAGGTGACATGACTCAATAGTAACATATTGATGGCTGTTTTTAATTAAGGTCACGAGAACGGTTGGATGCAGCTGTCTGCTGTAATTTCTGCACCTAACCCTTTACTTCACGTTATTATTGAACATGTACTTGTGTCACATTGTTAAGCTTCCAAGTATGGGTTTGTTTTTGCATCCATAAAAATTGATTTTGAATTATTTGATTTGATTTTTTTAGGGAAATGATTTGATTTATTTGAGATTAAAACTTGATTTTAGAGACAAATATTTCAGATTCTAGCTTCGAAGTATAATTTATTCCGGAAGCAAATTCAATTTTATTAGAACACATTTAAATATGTTAAAATCAACTTCACTCTTTTAGGTTTTTGTTCGATACTACGTTTGTAAAACGTGAGTTTGATCAAAAGTGTGGTAAAAAATACGTTAATGTTGAAAATAATATTTGTAGCTTATGGAAATCATGGCATAAACACATTCAAATGTGTGTCAACGAGCGTCTCTATTATAAACGAGAAACCAAACACAAAAGAATAAATTTTACTTCATTCAAAAGTGAAATCAAACATACATCAAATTGTCAATTCTTTACTAACAGTAAAAACGATTTCTTTACCGCCACCAATTCGTCAACTTGAAATTTAAATATGTGTAATAAATTGTGAGAACCATTTTGATCATATATGAGATAAATTATGCAACTCGTTTAGAGTTTAGTTACTTTAACTTGATATGCCTCTATGTCACACTAAATTCATCAATGTCCTATCACTTTGAAACAATTCATTCATTTTTTTCCTCAAAAAGTATAATTCTTATGTCCACAAAAATTGTCTTAAAACTATGGAGGGCAACCCTTAAGAACAGTTGCCTGAGCATGCTCTATTGCTCTCGTCCTTATGGATTTAAGGACATGCCAAAGGACAACCATGGCAACTACTCTAAGGATGTGTAGTGTTTATATGAGTTATGACACTCTTATCATTAATTTGAGCAAATTTTTTGAAGCGAGATTCAAATTCATTTAAGATAATATCAAAACTAAAATTTACAATTAATTTGGAATTGGATCCTGACCCGCACTTCACATGAGAGTGCTTAATGAAATTGCACGTGTGTCACAGATTGTTAAGGTTCTGGAGTTGAGCTATGTCTTTTGACACCCTCGTAACTAAAATTATCTTTTGAGGGTGAACTTTAACTTCCAATAATATCACCAAAGGTGTGTGAGAGACAAAATCACACGCTTAAACTTCCAAATATTGGTATAACAGGGTCTTTGCATATCCTTTTAATTCTCATGCATGTTTAGGCTTATCAAGCCAAAAACTCATGTGAACAATTAGAGTTTACTGAATTATTTTCGCTCTTCAAGATTTCTATTTCTATTTTGAATATTCGGACATAGGATTTAACAAATATAACAAATTTAAAAGTTTTTTTTATCAAATATTATTTTAGACAACCCGGTATTTTTTTCATATTATGCAATCATTTTGTTACGATTACAGTAGTTAAAATTGTAGTGCTGACATCTAAGTGTGAAGTTAGTGTTCTCCCCCATATGGTGCATAAGCTTTTACATTTGCTGTACTCGTGGTTTTAGCTTTAAGCTTGGCTTTATGTTAAATATACAAGTGATTAACATAGTTCTAACATAAAAATAGAAAACTTAGTTAAGATAAGGTAACATAGCCCGAATGAACGCTATTAAAGGGGTATTTCGTAGTAGTGAATTATGTGTACTTTGGGAGTTGTAGTTGTACTTTGAATAATCTGCATGTCCTCTTCACTCTTCTAGAATGCACGCTTTAGTTTGGTTTTTTTTCAGTTTTGCTTCATGTATATGGCTCTGCCTTTTTGTCACTTAGTTTTGCTGACTTATGCTTATAGATAACCAAATTTATAGGATTCAATGTATTTGAACACTACTAGCTTTTAAAAGTGAAAGTGCAAAGAAGATTATAAAAAGTAGCCGAAATTTCATTGGGATAAATTTATTATTGAGAGGGACAGATTCTTCGCATCAATCTATTAAAATATGTATCTCCCATTAAAGAAGTTGTACATTTCTTTGTTAGAAAGGAGAATGAATACGATCCAAAAAGAAGAAGAAGAAGGAAAAAAAAGCCTTTAAAAAGGCATTGGGTCATGAGGTGAGATTGATGGTTCTTCACAATTGAACCGAGAAAAATCGCATACATGAATTTAGACACTATATCTTTACTCAAATCTTAAAACAATATAGGTATATGAGCTCTCTCAATTATGTAATGTTCCATGTTCATCACTGAATGAATATCATCAAAACCTAAGTGATGAACTGCACCTAAGAACAAGTTTGACTAGATCATGATCAACGTAACGTAGATGATATTCAAGTTTCTCTTTCCGTTTAAGTGGCCCCCTTCTTTGAACTTGGATTTGATAATAATTGAAATAGATTGAGTTGTGGTCAACCTTATCGACATTTCTAAGACTTATGTCATGGAGTTAGGTGCAATCTTATCGATGATTGTGAGGCCATTTTAACTAAACAAGAATGATAATTAGACATCATTTATTTTTCTACACACCGGTTTCTATTAATTAGACATCAGTGTCTTATTACAAATATAACAAATATAATACATATTAGACATCCTTCATATATTAATAAAACAACCTGAATTAAGTTATATTTGATAAAAATAGCGGATATCTTATAAGCTAGTTGATAGCTTATAACTGATAGCTAGTGACTGATACCTTATAGCGGATAGTTGATAGCTTATAGCTAATGACTAATAGCTGATAAGCTAGTTGGAGTGTTTGGTAAAATTAGTGGTCCAACTAAATGATAAATATAAAATTATATAAAAGAACATTCTTAGTTCATGATAAAATTTATAAGTTAATACACAAGTATTTAGAATTTAGTAATTTAAATTTATTAATTTAACTTATCTTTTATATTATATTTTAATTATTTTTTACTCATTAAAATTTATTATATATTTGTAAAAAAATATATTTGTTTTCAATTCATAATAAAATTTATCCTTTAAAAAAATCATAATTAAATCTATATCAATTAATATAAATTTATTTTAAAAGGACATTTTAGTTTATAATATAAATTAATTTTTCTTGGCTAAAATTTATTTTCTATTAAGTGTTTATACGTTATAAAGGTTATAACAAGCTATATATGTAGCTTACCATTATCGTGAAGAAAATGGTTATAGTAAGACAGAAAAAATACAAAAAAATCTATATACACAGTATTATTAGGTTATCGTAAAAAAATAAACATTGGAGAATTATCGAGTAATTTAATACAATGGTTCAATGCAATTATCAAAATATTAATTATAAAGGATAAAGTTGAACTTTGCTTTGAATAATAAGGGTAAAAATGAAAGAAAAAATGAGAAGTTATAAGTTATAAGCTCAAACGTTATTTGGAATAGCGTCTGAAAAAATAGCTTATAAACTCATGAAATAAGCTATAAGCTCGTGGTGAAAAACCATTACTAAACATAGCTTTTTTTTTTTTGTCAAACGAGTTTATAAACTATTCACTATAAGCTCATTTTTTAGTCTTACCAAACAAACCCTTAAAGTTGATTTTCTTACAACTAACATAACATCTATATCACACTGGTGTCTATTAATTAGACATCCTTTATCACAAATGTAACATATATGATTGTAAGGCCATTTTAAGTAAACAACAATGATGGTTATACATCCTTTATTTCTAGCACACATAGTCACCATATTAGCGACTGTTCGATCTTGGCAAGACGGTCTATAAATAACGCATAATTTTTTTATTTATAATTTTTAAAAATATTGAGTTTAAATGTGTGTATTTTTATTTTCTTTTCATTTAATAATGTTCGGAGTGATCCAAATGTTAGTGACGGTGAAGAGGTACCAAACTAATTGAGATGTTTTGGTCCATCAAGATGCTTATGCAAGCCTTTGTTTAGAAAAATAAACAAATTCAAATTATTCCGTTCTTGATCGAATGGCCACTAACGCACGCAAGATTGCATGAAAGACCTTACTTTTCGATGATAGTACCAAATAAGCATTTTATCCTTTCTTTTTTTTTGAATCAGCAAAAGTTTATTAAAAACTCGATCTCTGCACAAGACGAACAGAGACCGGTGAAGTACAAACAAAAGACACCGTATATATGTGGAACACCTGAAAACAAAACACCAACAAAAATAACCCCGCGATCAACACCCAAAAGTACATCACCCACCAAAATAAACAACCCCGCCTAAAAAAGACTCCTATACAACTGACCATTGAAAAACGACATCCATAACACCAATCGTCACTACTCACCTCCAAAAGAACTCCCTTGTAAGAGAAAACCCAGTCCTCATCACCCAAACCGAGCCACATTCCCCTTTTCTAAAATCAATCAGCCTCCACCACCGCACAACCTCCGGTCCACCGAAAGAACACCTAAAAAAAGCCAAAACCAATCTTGAACTAAAGAACGGACTCCCGATCTCGAATCAATCGACAGCGATCCAACATCCCCAATTGATGCAGTGCAGTTTAATCAACTTCACACAGATTTGATCCCACCCATTCATTTCCTATCAGGCATCAATTACTCTCTAACGGAGGGGAATCTATAGCATATGCCTCATTGGAATGAAATGGATCCGTGAATTATATATAATTTTGTTAAAAGATAAAAAGAAAGACAACGACGATAAATATAAACAATACCCTCAACCCCAATATAAACCCGTGGACGCCGCTAGATTTGTAACTACAATACAACAAATACTTTACGCGTATCCCTTCCTTCCTTCTCCATTCCTATTCCAAGCTTTTGTTATTATTGCCACCATTTTTCAAACCTTCAATTTCAATTTCAACCACGACCATGCCTCCTCATCACCATGGCGAACCCGAACAACAACCAAAACCAAACCCTAATCTCCTCTCTCTCTTCCTCAAACCCATCATCATGCTTCTCCTCACCTCCATCTTCTTCCTTTTCCTCGGTTTCGCCGCCTTTCTCCTTCTCAACCTCTTCCTCTTAGCCGGCGCTCTCCATCGCCTCCGTTTCCGTCCTACTCCAACTCGCCGTCTTCAATCTCTCACCGATGCTTTCCTCCCTCACGAAATCAACAACCTCCCCAACTTCCGCATCACAAAAGGATCCGTTTCCGAACCCGATTCTCGTTGTGCTGTTTGTTTAGACGGTTTTCGTAATGGTCAGTGGTGTCGAAATCTCGCTGCGTGTCGTCATGTTTTTCATCGGAGATGTATTGATACGTGGCTTCTTAAGGTTGCCACGTGTCCTACTTGTCGTACACCGGTTCGGTCCAACCCTGAAACTTCTCATGGTTCGGTTGTAGAACAAGATGAAGGTTCTTCACGATTTTGGAATTGCTCTAATAACAACAATTCGTTGGTTTCACCCTTTTATAATAGCTTGTGAGTTTTTTTAGCTTTTTCTCAAGCTATGTAGCATTTATGTTGAATGAATCTAATCTATGAATGTATAGTAGAATAGGATCAGTACCCTTTGTGTTTGAATTGCACGAAGGTTTTTTTTTGTACATGGTTTCCCATTTGGAGAAACTAATTTATGATGATTCTCGCTTTTGTAATCTTATGATGATTCTCACCTTAGTTTTTAATGGAAGTCTTCAACCCTGAGTTTCATTTCATCATTGTTGCATAGTCCTTGATCCTTAGATAGAATTTGCTAGTTTTATTGCTTGCTCTCAATTGCTTGGGCCTTGGTGATTACTCTGCTTCAATTTCTGGACCAAGACTCGAATTTGTTTGGATTTTGATATACGTTTGTTTTTATCTATCCTGCATAGATTATGAAAATAAGCGGAGAACATGTAAGATATTTCCATCTTAAATTATCTCATAAGTGTTTATGGTAGTAGATAAGTTCAGATATGCCAATCCAAAAAGTCAATGAATGCCATAAAAGGTCATGAATGTTGTGTTTATGGTGTTTTAACTTGTGTTCTTGAAGAATGCATCCTGTGGAATTTTGACATGAAGTCCTTCCTTTCTTTTATGCAAAGGACATGTTAAAGAAGATTGATTATTTTCTGATTGGGCATGGGAGTATTGATCTTTAAAATTAATTACTTTATTGTTGTTATCAAGCATCCTTTCACTCTTCCGTCCTGTTTAACACTAAGATCTTTAACAGATATTATGTTTGAAGGAGATAGAGACAAAAACAATGAGTAGCATTATATATATTGAACAATAATACATTCTGTCATTGTTAGATGCATGGCAAATTGATAAGTGTAGGCATGTAGCATTTCCCCAAATTGACTTTGCATTGGAGAACACAAGTGTTGAGATATATATATATATATATATATTCTTAATCAGTTGATAGTTGTATTTTTTGTTTATGCGGACGATTTATGGTTGCATTGTACTGGAAACATATTTTGGTAAATTTTTTCGGGAGATTTTTGGTTGCTTGTAATCTAAATATCATCTGCTCATAATAGTTACAGGGAGATATCTGTTAATCGACCTGTGCCAAAGATTATGCAAGTAGTGGCTGTTGCAACCTTATTTTCTATTTCTAAAGTAGTTTTATGCCCATAAGTCGTCAGTAGAAATTATTTGTATGCTGTTATGGAGATTTAAACGATCTACTGCCTCTTGCACGATGGAACGGCCTCTACAACTAGCTAGAGACAATGCCTGATCTTGTGCATGCTTACAGCATTTTTATTTTTAATTGAAGTTGGATGAGAACTGCGACAGGTGATAGACTCATGATTATGACAACCTTATCTCTGGGGAGACCACCGCAATAGATAATGTTGTTATTGCCTGGTGGTAAACATTGTGTGGCAACTATGAAAGACAAAACAACAAAAAAGGAAAGTGGTTACTCCGTATTTATTTTTATATCTTTTGGTTCCATTGTGTCTACACAATATTAGTGTTTATTTAAAGGGAAAACACCTAAAAGATTATTAATATTAAGGTTTTGTTAACAAATGCCTTAAAATAGTAATTTTGTATTGGGAATTACAATTTTTTGACTATTAGAAATTTGAATTCAAAACTTTTCACCACTTTCAACAAATTATTTCTATTTAAATTCTCTTAACCAATGCTTCAATGACACTCTTTAACATTTCTCTTAATATTATTATTGTTGCGGTTGAAAATGAAATTTTTGGAGTATTATAAGATGTCATTTGTGTGATATAATGTCACATGACATTGGTTAATTCAAGTGTGACACATAATATAAATTCATAAAAATATGTGAAAGAGAGAAAAAGAAAATAATTAATTTGGTGTATGTGTTACAATTAGATTGAACAATGTCTCTACACTTCTGTTTTAATTTTATATCCATTTTAAAAGTTGTATGAATAAAGATATTTTCTGTCACCTTTTGGATAAAATATAATCATTAATGTGTTTTTCAAAAATAACAAAAGTTAGTTGTGAATAGTTGGATTCATGAATTTCTTATTATTTCAAATCTTATGTTGGTCTCCCAATTGATCATCTCCATACTACCTTGTCATTCTGTAAATTATCTTGTTATGAAATCATTTCAGTCGAATAATTTATTATTTATTTTTTATAAATTGTAGTGATAATCTTCGAGGAGCGTGGTAAACATAACGTTTGCAGATAGGATGTGTGATCCTTGTTTTTGTTCCCTCCTAACACGTTCAATTGCATTCAAGAAGATATTTTCTTTTACACTCTTTTATATATATGCATAATACAAGTTACCATGTTAGTATTTGACAACACAAAATACCATATGTAGGAAGATGTCAACATGATCAGATTCTCTTAGAAGCTTATCCGTGATAGGATCCTTACCTGTGATAATTTTTTTAAAAGAAGGGTGATCATGGATTTGAATGCTTTGTCGTCCTCCTTTTGTGAATTGTTCGAGGAATCGGCTATTCATATGTTTGTCACTTGAAACATGGCCCTGAGACATGGTGGTTCAATCAGGATCCAGTAGACCGCAATTGATGTTTTTGGGTGTTAACGATTTTATCTCATGTTGATTTTGTATTTTTCTCCTTTTAGTAGCTACTTGTTTTGTCCTGTGTTTTTCTCAGGGTTGGACTTTTATTTGTTCTTTTTGGCGACTTCTTTTTTCCTAAGTACAGTTTATGTTATGTCCTATTTCTTTGTTGTTTATCTCAAAACTTATTTGATCTCCAAAGGCACCAAATCCGAGCATAAATGCCAACAACATCCAAGATGTGCTAAAAATCAGCACGACAAATTATCGTGCTGTCGTAGATAAGAGAATGGAAATTAAAAACATTAGCCCCTCAACAATTCAACACAAGATAATTCATAGAGAAATCTTGTTTGTTTTGGGTACCTCATGCCCCAAATTACCCTGTTGATGACCGACATCTTTAGTAATGCATGTATCCATGTCCTTCTAAAAACAAATGGAATTCTAAGGACTAAGTAGTTTCAGAGTAAACAATCTTTTATTTCCAACCTCTTGTCTTTGGAGAAGTCGAACATGCTCCATAATAACTTCCTTTTGTTTTTGGTTTGCATTATCATAAGATGGTTGATCTGTTGGTCCTCTGCAAATGCATAAATTATCCGAGACATAACTCCTAAACAATTTTTTTTTTTTTTGTGTTTTTAAAGATTTCAAAAGATAACCTCAAATGTTGTCTTTCAAAATAAAGAGCATATAAAATCAAAAGAAGACCCATAATGTCAAAACTTGAAGGAGTTTTCGACCCAATAGTTTTTGGCCCTTTACCCACTTTAGTTCCAATTTTTTTTCATAGTATTAACTTAACATTTGATACAAATTTTGTAAATATAAAAAAAAAATTATTTTCATTTTTATTTCTAAAAAAAAATTCTTTATTTTAAATATATATATTTTGGAATGGAAAATATAATTAGTTAACTTCAACTAATTATAATTAATTGCTTTTTTTTAAGGAGATTATAATTAACCGATGCCAAAAAATTAAAAGAGTGAAACCTAAAATCATCTTTTAGTTTATTTTATTATTATAGTATTATAATTATTATTTAATTATCATTTTCCCCACCCCCACTTGGTCGTGACCTTCCCCAGTCCTAACCAAGAAGGAAACCTAAAACCATCATCATCTTCCTCCTCCATGATCCGCCGACAGTAGCCAGTAAGAGAGAGAGAATGTGCGATGCCGGCGCTGTGTGGCGTTGCTTCACCCCATTCAAAATCCTCTTCCACTCTCTCAAAATCCTAATCACAAGCAAACTCCTTTTCACAACCATCTTCCTCCTCACAACCCTCCCTCTCTCCATCCTCTCAATCTACCAATCCATCTTCACCCATCAACTCACCTCCCAAATTCGCCACCTTGAAGCCCTCGCTCACTTCGCTTCCACCCATTTCGAAGCCCGTCACGTTTGGCATGAATCTCGTGACAACGCTGTTTTCCTTATTCGAATCAAAGCCCTTTTCTCTTTCCCAGCTTATCTTTTCTCCCTCATCGCCACCATCACCGCCGTTCACTCCTCTCTCATCCCTACCCCCACCGTCAACTCCGCCGTCGCATCACTTAAACCCAACATCATGCGTGTTTTCGTAACGTCGATCTTCGTTTACTTCACTCTCTTCGTTTTTTCATCGTTGCCGTTCTTCCTCAACGCACTCACCGGATCGCATCTCGTTGTTCTCATATTCAGGTCGGGTCTCGAAGTTTACTTGATGGCGGTGTTAAGCGTTGGATTGGTGGTTTCCGTCGCGGAAGAGAGATTCGGCTGGGAAGCAATAAAAACCGGGTCCGGTTTAATGGAGGGAAACCGGGTTTGCGGGTTTGTTCTTTCGGGTTTATTTGTTTGGGTTTCGAGTTTGATCAGGTGGAAGATAGAGAAATCGATGGACGGTGAGGATTCGTTGATGAGTTTTGAAGAGAAAGTGTATGTGATAGTTTGTTATGGATTTGTGGTTCTTTTCAGTTACGTCATAATGACGGTTTATTACAGTGAATGTAGAAAACGGCATCCAATTAAGGAATTTCATCAAGTTAATGATGAAGATCAAGAAACCCAACTCTCTGTATTGTAATAATGTAATTTATTTATTTTTTGTGTTGCTTTGTTTCTTTTTTTTGTTTTGTTTAAGTTTTGTAGATTTAATTTTAAGTGAAAAGTAAATTAAGCACCTTCCTAGCTAGTTGCTTTTTTGTTCACGCTAACAATGAGAATGTGGGATAACAAACATATCTTTTGCTGTATTTTTTTCATGTGGGATTAAATTAAATTGTGTAAAAGTTAGGTATGTATGGAGAGATCTTAAATGAAATTATACTTTTGTACATTTATTTAGTTTTGTTTGTGTTAATTTAGACTTTTATGTCACGCAAAGAAGACAAAAAATACTTTTGTACTTTAGATATCGTAAAGGGGAAGTTGAGAAGTGAAATTTTTGGCGAACATAGTTTAAGTTGTTGAAAGTGTTTGAGCTGAACTAAGTTACGCTTCTATCAGGCAGGGACTCAGGGTTTGTTCTTTCGAGTTTATTTGTGGGGTTACTAGTGTTTTCTTTTTTAAAGGAATTTTTTTTATTATTTGTAAAAAAAAAAACTATTTACTGTTTTCACCTTAAATACACCACTATGAATATGAGTTTCTCACATAAACTTGCATTAGGATGTGATAATTTAAAGTCTATTTATAACCATTCACAAACAAGCAACAAACGTGACACCGCATCCGATTGAGATTTGAACATTGATTCGTAACCTTACATTACAATGCGATAATTAAAAGTCTATTTATAAAATTAGTTCATTCTACTTTACTTAACCTTGGTTAATGAGTAAAGTGTCTCTGGTGCAATTTAAAACAGTTTTCAGGCACAAAAAATCGTTTGATCCAAAGTTAGAAGTAATGTATGATTGAAAGAAGAAAAAAAATGTACGATTTGGTTAGATTTTGGATGACTTAATAACAAATTTAATCCAATATAATCTAGTTATACACGATTTAAATTGGTTTGTTTAACTCATGCTTAACTCATTTTGAGTTAAAAAGGAATTGTAAGAGGTGTTAAAATTGCAA
>Ga0099826_10000985_pt1 | contig 15907 bp, 11 predicted proteins | sample Mtrugardesep15_FD_76830 | JGI IMG/M metagenome (GOLD analysis project Ga0099826, IMG submission 76830) | Root nodule microbial communities of legume samples collected from California, USA - M. trunc garden sep15 | ecosystem: Host-associated > Plants > Roots > Nodule | place: USA: California... | reverse complement strand
ATCATTCACTTGGGTGGAGTTAAAGAACGACGAAAACGTGACGAGCATGTTTTGGGAGCACAACATGTTCCAGTGGATCGATATGCGGGTAACGTTGCTGAGATCAACTGAAGATATTATCAATAGTCTGATTCCGCCAGAAGATGGTCATTAGATAGAGAATGCACCTTCTGACTACAACAATTGTCTTCCTCTAGATGGGGTAATTCAAACTAGCCAAACGACAGGTCCTCAACATTCGTCCGACATTCATGTTTTTCCTTTGAAAAAATTAAATTCTTGTTAGGCTGGTTTAGATGACGGTATTAAAGTGTCAAGGAATGTACCTCATTTCGGTGGCATTTGGATACCGTCATCCAAACTAAGCCTAACAAAAATTTATTCTTTTCAAAGGAAAAACTTGAATGTCGGGCGAATGCTTGAGTCCTGTTGGTTTGACTAGTTTGAGTTTACCCCATTTAGAGGTAAGATAATTGTTGTAGTTGGAAGGTACATTCTGAAATGTAACGTAATGTGATAATTATCTTATTTATTCACTTTTCGAATTTATTTATTCATTACGGAATTTTAATTATTTGAATTCATGTTAGATTTAATTAGTTTTTATTCGAATACGCAATTTTAATTATTTGAATTCATGTTAGATTTAATTAGTTTTTATTCAAATACGCAATTTTAATTATTTGAATTCACGTTAGATTTAATTAGTTTTTATTCAAATTCACGTTAGATTTATTTAATACACATTTTTTATTTGAATTTTTGTATTTCATATATAAATAAATGCAAATAAAAACTAAAATAAAGGAACACAAGTAATAGATATAAAAAAGGTTCAATGATGGAAAAAGAGGTTGAATGTAGAAAAAATAGGTTGAATGAATGATGAAAAAGAGGTTGAATGATGAAAAGAACAGTGCATCCTAAAACGCACGAACTGCCGCTGACTCCAACGGTTGTTAACAATCGGCGCTTTACTCAACGATTGTTAACTGTCGCTGGGGTATTTTAGTCTTTTACTTGCGTAAGTTTTCTCATAAAAGCAATTTTCTTTTCTTTTTGTTTATATAGTCGGGTTAAGCTAGATCCATATACCCACAAAACAAAACCCATCGTTCAACCTTAAACCCTTCAAAAAACACAACCTTTGTGTCGCACAACAATTTCATCTCCGAAACAAACACAACGCTTTTACGATGAATCGCATGAAAGCAATAACCTCGTCCCTTAGATACCTCAAATCATCATCATCACTCGCTGCACGAGTTCTCGCAACTCCGAACCAGGTTTCTCACTTTTCTTCTTCCTCTTTTTCACTCCCCCTTTTGAATCGATCCAAAGATTTGTTATGTTTTAACAACAATTATCAAAAACACTATTTTTCTTCAAAACCCAACATGATTTTAGAGCGTGTTTTTACCAATGATTGGTCTGAAGAGTTAGAGAAAGAGTTAGAAGCATGTCGTGAATCATTGACCCATGAAACTGTTGTTTATGTTTTGAAGCGATTGGATAAAAACCCAATTAAAGTTTTTACCTTTTTCAATTGGGTCAGTGAGAAAGAGTGGTTTATGGCTAGTTCTTCGGTTTATAGCTTGGTTCTTAGGGTTCTAGCTAGTAATAAGACGATGAAAGAGTTTTGGATTGTTCTTAGGGCTATGAAGGAAAAAGGGTTTTATTTAGATGAAGAGACACATTTGACTATTTCTACGGGTTTAAATAGGGAGAATTTGAAGAGTGATGTTGTTGCGCTTTCACATTTCTATAAAGGGATGCTTGAGCAAAATGCAATGCAGAATGTTGTCAAAAAGGTTGTTGGCATTATTTCAGGGTCTGATTGGGATGATAAGGTTGAGAAAGAACTGGAGAAGGTAAAAATTCAGCTTTCGGATAATTTTGTGATTAGGGTTATGAAAGAGCTTCGAGATAGTCCTTTAAAGGCTTATAAGTTTTTTCATTGGGTTGGGAAGCAATCTGGTTATCAACAGAATACAGTGACTTATAATGCAGTTGCTAGAGTTCTTCCTAGGATGGAGTCAATTGAGGAATTTTGGAGTATTCTTGAGGAGATAAAGAGTGTCGGTCATGAATTGGATCTTGATACTTACATTAAGATATCGAGGCAGCTTCAAAAGAATAAGATGATGGAGGATGCTGTCAAGCTTTATGAGCATATGATGGATAGTTCATATAAGCCATCAGTTCTGGATTGCATTATGCTTTTAAAGAGCATCTCTGCAAGCGATAAGCCGAATTTGGATTTAGTTTTCAGGGTAGCTAAGAAATTTGAGTCATCAGGGTATACTCTTTCCAAGGCAGTCTATGATGGTATTCATAGGTCTTTGACAAGTGCTGGGAAATTTGATGAAGCTGAAAATATTGTCGAGACCATGAAAAATGCTGGCTACGAGCCCGATAACATCACCTACAGTCAACTTATTTTCGGACTTTGTAAGATGGGGAGGTTTGAAGATGCACTTAAGGTAATCGATGATATGAAAGGTAACAATATTTGGGTTGATATCAAGACTTGGACTATCTTGATCCAAGGGTACTGTGATGCCGGCAAACTAGACGATGCCTTACTTAGTCTCTATAAGATGATTGAAACTAAGGATGCAGATGCTGAATTGTTGGAAGTTCTAGTTGAGGGTTTTCTTAAGCAAAAGAGAATCGATGGTGCATACAAGTTGCTTCTAGAGATATCTGCCAAGTGTTGCACATGTCCACGGCAAGCTACATTCAAGAAACTGATTGATAGTCTATTAGGAGTCAGAAAGTTCGAGGAGGCACTTGACCTTCTTCGTTTGATGAAGTCTAAACAATACCCTCCATACCATGAACCATTTGTGTCACATATTTCAATGTTTGGGACCATGGAGGATGCTGCAGAATTCCTGAGGGTGTTGAGTTTAAAAAATTACCCATCCCATACAGTTTACCTTCAAATTTTTGAAGCCTTATTTCAAGAAGGTAGACTATCAGAGGCCAAAGATCTATTGTACAAGTGTCCTCACCATATCAGGAAGCATAGCAAAATCTCCGAACTTTTTGGTTCATCCAAGAGTCAGACGGCCGAGAGTCAGGCGACCGATAGTCAGATAGCTGCTACTTGATCCCAGATTTGTTTTTCTTAGTATCTATCTCATCTTTAATCAGCTAATAACTTTTGTCAAGCTGTTAGGTGGATTTATCTTTGCACTTGGAAAACCATTAGGACATAATATATGGTGTCAGTCAAGTTATTTTTGATTTTGTTAGAAGTTTTCATGTATGATCAGTACTGTTATCATTGATAAGTTTTTTTTATTTAAAAAGGTTTAATTATCCTAGTTTTTATGTTTTTTCTAAAGGATGTGGATGTATGTACATGCTTGATAAGAGAAATGCTAGCAACACACATTCTAACACATACATAATATATTTTATTGGAACCTGTTTCGCTTCCAATGTGAGTTCATAATACGGAAAATATGTTGGTTTTGATATCTCTTTAGGAAATCTTGTTTAGAATTTTCACATTGGAACAAAATTGTTATTGTATCATTTTCAAGGACCATGGATCTCTCTATGTTGATACATATCAGTTGCATAGTAGTTAATCTAGTGGTGCATAGCAGCCAACCCCAAAAGTGGGATATCGTATTGCGATATGACCACTATTTGATCACATTTTGGACAAATTACAATGGATGATGCACAAATCTGTATACCCCCTTTGTTTTTATAGATTGAAATTAAAGTGTTTTTCTCCACCCATCCGACATTCGCTTTGACTTTATAACTTTGTTAAGAAGGTGGGTGAGCCACTCAATGTCTCTATCTCCAAAACTTTTCCACACTTTAATAAGTACGTTGTCAGACTCAATTGCCTTACCATTACTCATCCCTTTCAACGCTTCTTTTACTTCTTGTTCTTAAATTCGAAGATTGTAGTTATAGTTTCAATCCCTTTCTTTAGTGTCTAATCTCTTTGAATGTGGTAAGATCTCATATCCTTCATAAGATAATTTGTGGAAATAATAATTCCATTTATCTTTTATATCCGTTTCTTGAACCAAAACTTAGTCTCTTCGTCTTTAATACATTTCACTTGATCCAAATCTATTATCTTTTTTTCTTTCTTTTCCTTAGCAAGCCTATATAGATTTTTCCTTCTCCTTGCAGCCTAAGGATTCATATAACCCATAAAAGATTCGAGTTCTTGTTTCGCTCACCTCCTTCTTGGTCTCTTTCTTAGCCTATATATGAGAACTTGTTTTATTAAATGATATTTTGAAAAAGGTTAAATATGTTTTTGGTCCCTACGAATATATCAATTTTTCGTTTTAGTCACTTAAAATTTTCCTTTGACTTTTAGAACCTATAAAAATTTTAATCGGTCTCTATTTTTAAGTCAACTCATGTATAGCTTTTGTATTTTTTCAATGAAATTATGCATAAATGTGTAGAGTATTATGAACATCCCTCCCAATATTTTTTATTTTTTTTAACAAAACATGAATGAAATATGAATTTTTAACTGCCAAAAATATAAAAATTCATATCTAATTCATGTTTTGTTAAAAAATTCTATTTTTTTGGGGATATATTCTTATAATATTATAGATTTTTCTACATTTTTATTTAAAAATATAAATTCTACGTGTTAGTTTACTTGAAAGGAGTGGCCAAAAGTGAAGACGGAAAACTTTTGGAAACTAAAAATTGAAGAAAAGTTTTAGAGAAATTAAAACCAAAAGTTGATATATTTATAAGGAACAAAAACATATTTAAACCTTTTTGAAATAATAGCAATACATAGAATAAAATTATTTATATTTTGTCTACATATTTTCTTTTAGGAATCTTGAGCGTTGTTGTCAAAATCCCAACTTAAAGCCTAAAATCCAGGATTTCACGACTTTCTTCACCTTCAACGACTTAAATCCATAGCAGAATCCTAAGTCATTTACGACTACATACCATTTATAACATATATTTAGTATTATTGTTTTTTAAGAAAATCCATCGATTTTGATTGCGATTTTACAATTTCCTATATCGATTCTAATAAAGTCCTTAAGTAAAATCCTTCGATTTTGATTGCGATTTTACGAGTCTCGATTTCGCCATTCTCTTTCGAGTAAAATCCCGATTTCGACAACCTTCATCGTAGGAAGTCATAGGAAGGGATACACTATACAAAACCCTTCGTTTAACCTTAAATCCTTCAAAAGAACAACGTTTGTGTCGCCCATAGTAACAACAAATCCCTCCAAGCTTTTATGATGAATCACGTGAAAGCAATAACCACTTCCCTCAGATTCCTCAAATCATCAAAATCACTCGCTACTCGGAACCAGGTTAGGGTTACTCACTTCTCTTCTTTCACTTTTTCAATCCCTATTTTGAATCGTTCACACGATCTATTCCGTTTTCACAACAATCATCAAAAACACTATTTTTCTTCAAAACCCAACTCAATTTTAGAGCGTGTTTACAATAACGATTGGTCTGAAGAGTTAGAGAAAGAGTTGGAAGAATGTCGTGAAGCATTGACCCATGAAACTGTTGTTTATGTTTTGAAACGATTGGATAAAAAACCACTTAAAGTTTTTACCTTTTTCAATTGGGTTAGTGAGAAAGATTGGTTTATGTTAAGTTCTTCGGTTTATAGCTTGGTTCTTAGGGTTTTAGGTAGTAAAAAGAAGATGAAAGAGTTTTGGATTGTTCTTAGGGCTATGAAGGAAAAAGGGTTTTATTTAGATGAAGAGACACATTTGATGATTTCGACGGGTTTGAAAAACGAAAAGATGAGTTGTGATGTTGTTGCTCTTGAGAATTTCTATAAAGGGATGATTGAGCAGAATGCAATGCAAAGTGTTGTCAAAAAGGTGTTAATATTATTTCAGGGTCTGATTGGGATGATAAGGTTGAGAATGAACTGGAGAAGGTTAAAATTCATCTTTCGGATAATTTTGTGATTAGGATTGTGAAAGAGCTCCAACATAGTCCTTTGAAGGCTTATAAGTTCTTTCATTGGGTTGGGAAGCAATCTGGTTGTAAGCATAATACAGTGACTTACAATGCAGTTGCTAGAGTTCTTCCTAGGATGGAGTCAATTGAGGAATTTTGGAGTATTCTTGAGAAGATGAAGAGTGTTGGTCATGAATTGGATTTCGATACTTACATAAAGATATCGAAGCAGCTTCAAAATAATAGGATGATGGAGGACAGTGTCAAGCTTTATGAGCATAAGATGGATAGTTCATATAAGCCATCAGTTCCTGATTGCATTATGCTTTTAAAGAGCATCTCTGCAACCGATAAGCCGATTTTGGATTTAGTTTTCAGGGTAGCTAAGAAATTCGAGTCAACAGGGTATACTCTTTCCAATGCAGTCTATGATGGTTTTCATAGATCTTTAACAAGTGCTGGGAAATTTGATGAAGCTGAAAAGATTGCCGAGACCATGAAAAATGCTGGCTACGAGCCAGATAACATCACCTACAGTCAGCTTATTTTCGGACTTTGTAAGATGGGGAGGTTTGAAGAAGCACTTAACGTAATCGATGATATGCAAGCTGACAATATTTCGGTTTATATCAAGACTTGGACCATCTTGATCCAAGGGTACTGTGTTGCCGGCAAATTAGACGATGCTTTACTTCGTTACAAGACGATTTAAACTTATGATCCAGATGCTAAATTGTTGGAAGTTCTGGTTGACAGTTTTCTTAAGCAAAATAGAGTAGACGATGCATACAAGTTGCTTCTAGAGGATACTGCTGAGCATGGTAGAGGTCCAAAGAAAGCTATATTCAAGAAACTGATTGATGGTCTATTAGGAGTCAGAAAGTTAGAGGAAGCGCTCGACCTTCTTCGTTTGATGAAGGCTAAAAATTGCCGTCCATACCATGAACCATTTGCATCGCATATTTTGAAGTTTGGGACCATGGAGGATGCTTCCGAATTCCTAAGGGTATTGAGTATGAAAAAAATACCCATCTCATACGGTTTACCTCCAGCTTTTTAAATCCTTAATTCAAGAATGTCCACTCGCAGTGGTCAAAGATCTATTGTACAAGTGTCCTCACCATATCCGGAAACATAGTAAAATCTGCGAGCTTTTTGGTTCATCCAAGAGTCAGATGACCGATACTCAGTTGCTACTTAATACCAATTTTTTTTTTACTTGGTATCTATCTGGTTTTTTTATTCATCGTACTAATAACTTTTACGAAGCTGTTTGGTGGATTTGTCTTTGCATTTGGAAAACAATTAGGACATATATGATGCCTGTAAACAATTATTGAATTTATAAGAAGTTTTCATGTATGACCAGTAATGCTATCATGCATAAGTATTTTTAAACGATTTTCAGAATCCAGCTTTTATGTAACGGATATGGATGTGCATGCTTGAGAAAGAAAATATTTTTTTTTTTAGAGGAACACTGTTTCTGCATCCAATGAGAGTTCATATGAAAAATATGCTGACCTTGATATCTCTTTTAGATACTCCAGTTGCGGATGATCTTAATATCTATCTGTTGCCTTGTCAAAAGAATTTTAAAACTTTTCATGGCTTGCCAACTAAGATTTTTTTTTTGTGATTAGAAAATCTCTTGTGATGTAAGATGGTTTGTGGCAACCGGACTAATAGTCATTTTGATTCTTGAATGTGTAATGAGACGTCACAATAGTCATCAAATTTTCAAAAGTCTTTAATTATGCATTTCTTTAATGAAAATAGACCGTGATGTTAAAATAGTCTCTCAATATTGACATTAACTTTTTTTATATATCGACTTGTATGATACAAACTACTTATAGGGACTAATATGACAAAAAGTAAGTATATGTTTACCAAAATAACTATCACCCCGTTAAATTTTGTGTAGTGAGTTTATTGGGTTTAGGGTATCAAGGTTCCTAGGAATGAGATTGTAAAACAAAAAAGTTTCTAGGAATGAAATAAATTCTCATAACTTCCAACATTCTCATGAAATTATTCCCAATTTATAGGATGAGAAAATGGGTCTCATGAAATTTTTTATATATATTTTTTTTAAAAGAAGATAACTTTCAATTTTCATATGAATATTCAAGAGTGTGCCAAATAGATTCTTTAAAAAATACTCAGAAATAAAATTTCCGTCTTTATATTTCCGGGTATGTTGTTCCTAGAAATAATTTTTGAGTCCGTGAAACAAACACCATTTTTCCACACTTGTTTTCCCATGTTAAATTATGAGAATCTTTATTCTCATGAGAATAAGAGGTAACCACCTATAACTTCACATCTTCACGCTATTTTAACTTATTTATTTTTATGTTTTAAATTTTAAACAAAATATATTTAAAAATATTCTTGAAAAACTAAATTACTTGCCAAACACTTTAATATGATTAATGTTCCTAGAAATAATGTTCCAGCAAATATTATTCCTAAAATCCTTGAAACAAACACATCCTTGGAAAACTACACACAAAATATCATTTTATAATTTTTCTAAATCATTACAATAAATATTAGTAGTAAATATTTTTTCTTTGAAAATCAACTCGTTTATTCAATCCAATTATTATTATTATTTTTTAATATTTGGAGATTATTTTAGCGTATGATTATTGGTTTTATGTATGTGTAACAGTGCTTTCAACATGTCAATTCCCATCCACCACAGTTTCTCAACTTACAATTTGGAGCTTTGAGAGTGACGTGTGTTTTACCTCCACCCACCAAACACTAAAGTTCAAGTTCAACATTGCTTAAAATCATAAGCTTCTTAAATTATCAATTTATCATATTCACACAAAATAATGTGCAATTATTTTATAACTAGCCAAATTGCCACAATGCCACTTGCATTACCTCTGCAGCTCATAGTCACAAAAATTAGGAGAACATAAACAAACAAAAAAACATAACCCCATCAACAAGAAACAAAAAGTTGAATCTCCCTAACCTTATCACTTCCCTTATGGCATTTCTGAGGCTATGAAGACTCAATGAAAGCACACCATTTTCAGTGTCTCGGGTCACTATGAAGAAGAAGCAACATCAAGAAAACCATAACCAAGATTTAGAAGTGTTGAAAGCTGTTGCACAAGCTTGGTACAATCACTCCGGCAGTGTTAAACCTTTAAGTGAATTCGACGCGCGTCGAAGAAATTTCAGAGGTAAGCCTTCAAGGTTTAAGCTTGAAACATTAACCAAGTCATCATCAACCAGGGAAACAAACTCTTCAACTTATTATTGTGACTTTCAACACTCACTTTGGGACCCTTATGAGCTTGTAACAGTTTCAAGAAGGATTGAAACGGGGTTAGCTTTAGATAACCCATTTGATGATTTTTGTGTCTCCAAATCAGTTCAACTAAAAGGTAAGAGGGAGAGTAAGAATAGTCTTAGGAATCTGTTCAATAACATGTCTTCTAGGCGATTTAATCTCCCTAAATTTTCCACTGAAAAATGATAGTACATGATTTTCTTCTTTTATCTCAAGAGTCATCTTAATTAATTCTTATTTTTTGTTCAATACGTATTAGATATCAATATTAGTTATACTGGTTTGTATATTAGGAAAATAGATTCTACGGAGTTACTGCGTTAAACAATAACAATTGTCGATCGTGCGATTAAGATTGAACAATGTGAAATTTGTAAAATTAGACTGCATAAAGTAGAACTATTGGATTGATTTTTTACGATCGAGATTGGCTACTGCGTGAAGTAGTTACAACATGCAAGTTCATTATATTAGTTACACTAGTTAGTTGACATTCAAAAAAATAAAAGTTACAGTAGTTAGTTCCATTCGGAGTTCGGACACCACCCAAAACACATTTAAAAGTACCTATGTCTTCTATAAAAAATAGTGATATTAACAACCAACTATTATAACTAACTGATATCTAATAATAATAGGAGGCCTCGTATTCTAAGACTTTTTTTTTTGCTGCCGAATAACTTTCACTTTATGGTAAATAAACAAAATAACAATAGTCATTAAAAATTCACACATAAGTAGAGAAATGCAAGTTTAAACTCTAATGCACTAATTTAAGACAGATATTATCAAATCAGAATTTCAGACGTTAGTCATGAAAAATTATGCATCGATGTCATGCCCTCTCATATGATGCAAAGTAGGCTCCATTACATGACACAATATCCTTCCTTTATACGACACAGTTGGAAAAGTTTGTGATTTCAATTCAAAGTATGTGAGTCGTTTTTCTTTATTGCATAAAAGATACAAATCTAAGGTCTTCTCAACTTCAAAAGGATTTTTTTTTAAGGGATTGCGCTGCAAGAGATAGACGTAGTATTATTTAATAAAAAGGAAATAAAATATAGAAAAATGAGATAAAAAAGTTTAAGGGTGATTTTTTTTTTAGCCCTTATACATAGACCACCTTAGGTGGCATACACCCTTTGACACCCACACACAATTGTGACATGTGACAAAAATATTGAAAGAAGAGATGAGAGGGGTGTTGATGTGATCTGAAATTACTAAAATACCTATAACACATGGGGTGTACATGAGACGTGTATAAAAAAAGATGCCTATCTATCTTTTTCCTTTTTTTTTTACGTGAGGTTTAAGGGTGAAATTGAAAACAATGAAAAAACATGAGAGAGAAATAGAGAATCCATTCTCTTTGTTCATTATTTTCCATATGAGAATTAGTCTGTTTCTGTTTACTTTGGCTGAAAAATATATAATTAGTCTATTTTCTTTGAAAAAAAGGCGGAATATCATCTTTTGCAATTTGGAAAGAGATAGACACAAAAAAATGATGGTGGAATCTACCATTATTAATAATTTTTTACTTTTTGTGTGTTTTTATCTCTCTAAATGAAAAAAATGAAAAAAAATTATAAATGGAGGACACTCTTTATCATATGTGCTTTTTATTTTATTTTTAAAAAAATAACTTCTTGGTTTTGAAGTAATATACTTTTCAAATAATTTTTTTTATTCCTTCAAAAAAAAAAATTATGTCCATTTAGCCTTTCATGGTTAATAATGCATATAATAATCAATGAAAATTTGTTTAAGAAGACAATGTAACCGTTAAATGTTATGGTTAATTGGTTTATAAAGTTTAAACACTTAAATGAAAATAAATACAAAATAAAATTTTAATAAATAACATGAAAGATACAATATATTAGATTAATAAATTTAAATTACTTTTAATTTAAAAATTAAATTACAAAATTCTAAATTATTAAAATATCAATTGATATAAATTGTATTATGAATTAAGATTACTTTTTTATGTCAATTTACATTTATTTGAACCGTTAATTTTATCAAATACTTTAACTAGCTAATCAGCTATTGGTCGTTAGTTAGTTATAAGTAATTAGCTATCAGTCATCAGTTAGCTTATCAGTTATCCGCTATCTTACCAAACAAAGCTTAAATACATCATAGAAAATGTTAACGTAGTTTAAGTGAGGCCGATAACGGGTTGTTGGTGGCTCCTTTCTCCTTAGAGGAAATGGAGGTGGTGGTTAGAGATAGTGATGGTAATAAAAGTCGGGGTTCGAATGGTTTTAACTTGCGTTTATCAAAGAATTTTGGTACTTGATAAAAGATGAGGTTAGAATCATGTTCAATCAATTTTATGCTAATGAAGTCTTGCCGAAGAGTATGTTGGCTTTTTTTGTGACTTTAATTGCCAAAGTCTCCTCTCCGATGGATTTTAGGCCAATATCATTGCTAGGTTGCTTATATAAGTTACTAGCTAAGGTAATGGCTAGAAGGCTTGCAAGTGTAATGAATTCGATAATATCCCCGGTACAATCGGCTTTCCTTAAAGGTAGACATTTGGTGGATGGGGTGTTGGTGATTAATGAGTTGGTGGACTATGCGAAGAAAGAGAAGAAAGAGTGTCTAATCTTTAAGGTGGATTTCGAGAAGGCATATGACTCAGTTGATTGGGGTTTTTTGGAGTATATGATGATAAGAGTTGGAATGTGTGAGAAGTGGGTGAATTGGATGAAGGCATATGTTTTCGGAGGTAGTATGTCCGTCCTTGTTAATGGTAGTCCAACAGAAGAAATCTGTATACATAGGGGCCTTAAGCAAGGTGATCCATTAGCACCGTTCTTATTTTTGTTGGTAGCGGAAGGTTTTAGTGGTTTGATGAGGAATGCGGTTGACCGTAATTTGTTTGAGGGTTTCACTTTTGGAAATAGCGATCTAGTGGTGTCTCACCTACAATATGCCGATGACACTCTTTGTATCGGTAAACCAATGGTGGAAAATCTTTGGGCTTTGAAAGCTCTCCTTAGAGGCTTTGAGATGGTGTCGGATCTTAAGATTAATTTCTTTAAAAGCTCGTTGATAGGTGTTAATGTCGCAAGTGACTTCATGGATTTGGCGTGTAATTTTTTGAATTGTAGTGAGGGAAGTATTCCTTTCAAGTATTTGGGTCTTCCGGTAGGAGCTAATCCTGGAAGGATGTCAACTTGGGATCCGTTGGTGGAAAGTATAAGTAGGAAGTTGAACTCGTGGGTGACAAATATATAAGTTTTGGTGGTAGAATTGTGCTTTTGAATTCGGTCCTTAATGCTATTCCTTATTTTCTTTTTGTCATTCTTGAGGCTACCGGTTCAAGTGTGGAAAAAGATAGTGCGGATTCAAAGAGAATTCTTATGGGGAAGTATGGGAGGGGGAAAGAAGATTTGTTGGGTGAAATGGGAGACGGTTTGTCAAAGTAAAAGTAACGGGGGTTTGGGGGTGAAAGATATTCGTGTAATGAATATGAGCCTTTTGGCTAAGTGGCGTTGGCGGTTGTTTGATGGGGAAGTGGTTTTATGGAAAGATGTGTTGGTGGCTAAATATGGTACTAGTGTGGGAGGAGGATTGATAGGAGTGTCTAGAGGGGAGCCGAGATGGGCTTCTATTTGGTGGAAGGAGTTAATTAAGCTTGGTGATTTTGGGGAGCTTAATTGGTTCAATTCCGGGATGGAGCGACAAGTTGGTAATGGTCTCAACTCTAGTTTTTGGTGTGATATATGGAAAGGAGGTAGTATTCTTAGAAGTAGGTATCCGAGACTTTATTCTATTTCAGACTAAAAGGAGGCTAAGGTGGGAGAGGTGGGTTTGGTGTCGGAGTTTGGTATGGAGGAGGAGGTGCTTTTAACCCTCAAGGAGGATTTGGAGGGAGTTAGATTGTCTAATCTAGAAGATAAATGGAAGTGGAAGTTAGATGAGTCCAATATTTTTACGGTGAGCTCGGCCTATAAGAGGTTGGAGGGTATTGTTCTTAGTGATGTGCGGTGGAGGGTGGAGGAGAAAGGAGTTTTCAAGAGGTTGTGGAAGTGTCCGGCACCTTCAAAGGTAGTGGCTTTCGCTTGGAGAGCTATTCTTAATCGAATTCCAACCAAAGTTAATCTCGCATTGAGAAATGTTCTAGGGCTGGAGGTGAACCATTTGTGTGGGTTGTGTAATAGAGAAGAAGAATCTGTGTGTCACTTATTTCTTCATTGTGATGTTGCTTGGGAGGTCTGGCTTAAGTTGATGAGGTGGGTTAACCACTTTTTTATTTCTCCTCCTAATCTTTTTGTTCATTGGGAATGTTGGCATGGAGAGGAAAGAGTGAAGAAGATTAAAAGGGGGAAGGGGTTAATTTGGTTGGCTACTATTTGGGTGTTGTGGAAAACCCGGAATGACATAGTTTTTAATGATGCTACTTTGGAGGTGGATTCATTGTGGAAGAGGTGAAAGTGTTGGCTTGGAAATGAGCGATGAGTGGAACGAGTATACTGGTTTGTTTATTTTTGAGTGGTGTTGGAACCCTCAATGGTGCCTAAGTCGGACACCTATCCGTCTGTGAAGGTGTGGAGGTTGGGAGAGTCGGAGTTTAGGTGGTTGTCCAGCTTTGTAGTTGTGTCCTACCGGTTTTTATTGGCCTTGGCAGCAGGTATTTTGGGGGAGCTTTTTTGTTTCTGTGGGGTTTAGCATATTTTTTCCTGCTATAGCAGGCACTGCTGCTGTTTGTTTATTTAGGTGGAGTATTACTTTAGGTGGCTGGGCTCTTTTTGGTAGTTGAGGCAGAGGTATGCAAGTGGTTTCGTGGCTAGTAGTTTTTGTTGTTGGGGTTTAGGTGTTATGTATATTTGTGACACTTTATTTGTTTTTATCCTTCCTTGCCGTGGGTTTTTAATGCTTCTTGCACGACTCGACGAGAATAAATTTGCTATTAAAAAATAAAATAAAAATGTTAATGTATGCCCTTAAAACATATGTTAAGAATTCTATCGATAAAAACTATGTATTGAAAATTGTATTAATTTATTGCTCAAAAAGTTTTTTTCTTGAGCAAATTGCTCAAAACGTTTAATACTACTATTTATTGTTTTTATTAATTTATTATGCTTAACATGTGCTAATGACCGAATTTTAACATCACTCATACATCATTTTCAAAACTACTCACTCCGTTTTAAAATTAGTGTCGTTTTAGCCGAAAAAATTTGTTTCAAAATGAGTGTCGTTTTACATTTCCAATACAATCTTAATTTTTTTCTCCCAACTTTACCTTCAATAAATACTCAAACCTTTCTCTCACACAATTTTCAATACAACTTTAATTTTGTCTTTTTTTGGGCATTTTAGTAAAAGTGTTATGTCTAATGATTATTTTATTTCATTCCTTAATTCGTGTGCAATTGACTAAAACGACACTCATTTTAAAACGAAGGAAGTAAGTTTTTTCCTCGGACTTAACATAAATAATTAGATGTTGATAAATGTGTTTTTGAGAAGCGCAAGAGTAAAAAGCTTTAAAAGACTTTGAAACTCGACTCAAACAGCGAGCCTTTTCAACCGACACTTTCCTTTCTCTCTCTTCCGATCGTTTTTCAAACAAGTTTCTCTTCTTTCCATTCTCTCTCTTCCCAACCCTAACCATCACAAACCCTAGTTTACTTTTCACAATCCCCAATGTTGTTTCTTCGTCTACCGAGGTTGTCAAATCCCGTCACCCTAGAAGCCATTTCAAGAATGCTTTCTAATCCCGAGCCGAACCCATCTTCTCCACTCGATATTGTGGTACAAATTTTCAATCTCATAACAAGGAGAAAGGAGTTGAAGTTTTCAATGTATGATGGAAAGAGGACCATAGAAGTTGTGTTTGTTGGGATCCCAAACCGGTGTCCTCGAATTAAGTCCCTTCAGAATTTTGCATTCATTAGAATCACGGATTACAGAGTCAAGAATATGACAGGCAAAATGAAAAAGTATACCTTTTTTCCCTTTTTCATTTTAAGGTTATATTTTTTTATATCTATTTTAATGTCTTGGCGTTTTTTTATAGGTTATTGTTGTCAATGATTGTGAAGTTGTGGCTCCTCCTCAACGCTCTTTTGTGAATCACAAACCCCATGTACCTTTGCAAGAGTGTATTACACCCGGTGCGATTGATAGTATAATTTCAAACAAGCCATTGAGTACCATCAATGTTCAGGTTTTGATGTCAAAACCATAGAAAATAACAACATTTGCATATAAAGTTTTTGTTTTTTCTTCCCTTTCTTTTTTTATTTTCGATTTTTTATTCTTGATTATTGATTAATGTTCCATTGTATGTATTAAATATTAATTTGAATTTCCATGTTGGTTTTTTTGAAATTGTGTATTCTGAAGTTCTTAAATCTTTCTGTCTTATGAGACTGTCTTTGTTGTTCTATCTCCTACATCTTGTTTTTTATTATCTGAATGATTTTGTGTTTTTTAAAAATCTCTTCTGAGTTACCCCAAATTTATGTGTTATTCCTTTGCTACACACACGATATTTCCTTTATTTTACATAATAATAACTTACAACATAAGATTAAGTTACACCATGGCAATATATTCCATGTTGGTATTTATGATATTGGTGATTTTGTGTTT
>Ga0099826_10000984_pt1 | contig 15907 bp, 8 predicted proteins | sample Mtrugardesep15_FD_76830 | JGI IMG/M metagenome (GOLD analysis project Ga0099826, IMG submission 76830) | Root nodule microbial communities of legume samples collected from California, USA - M. trunc garden sep15 | ecosystem: Host-associated > Plants > Roots > Nodule | place: USA: California... | reverse complement strand
ATTTTTTTAACGGCAGAGACTAAAGTGATAACGGAAGTGTAGAGTCAGAGACTTGTTTGTATTTAATCCTGAGTCAGGGACCTATGTGACAGCGAGGTGCAGAGTCAGGGACTAAAGTGACTATTAGCTCTAATTTGAAATCCTTCAACAACATATATGAAAGAAAATTCATATAAGTCTTTGTTTGATCTACACATATTAATTCTACAAATTTACAAAGAAACAAATAAGTAATATTAAAAAAATTAATGAATACATAATCCGACCATTAATTCTTTAAAAGAAATCATACACATCTATAATCATTCAAAAACTTCTAGTAAAAGTAATAAAAAAAACTTCTAGTAAATATTTTTTACACCAATTATTTAATAATCAAGAGATATGTGTGAGAGAGAGAGATAGGTACCATATGGGAAGGAAGGAGAAGGAGCATATCGATTTCAAACAACATGTTATTGATCTTACAACGAGCTGCAATTGCCAACGACTGAAGGTTTGACGTCAGAGCAAGGGATCATGGAGGTGAGTCCATTGACGGTGCAAATCTAGATGTTGAGAGTCGAAGAAAAATATGTCGATTAAAGAAGTCGCGTGCAGATATGCGTAATCCAAATGTCATAAAATTTACACAGAGCGAGCACATAAGGGGAGGATCGATGGAGAGGATCTAAAAGAAAGAGGGTTGTGACTAATGAGAGAAGAAGAGAGGTGCCTTCTCAGAAGAAAAAAAAAAGATGAAAGAGAATTGATGGTTTGGTGAGTTCATGAAGAAAAAAAAAAGGTTGAGATTCATGAGGGAAAAAGAATGATATATACTTTATTGCATGAATAACATTTGACTTATTGCATGAATAACATTTGGCTTATTGCATGTAATTCTCTGGACACTTTGGTTTACTGCATGGATAACACTTGGGTTTATTGCATGCATTTCTCATAACATTTGGGTTATTGCATGAGTAACACTTGTTTTTTTTTTTGTTGACAAAATGAGTAACACTTTGGTATACTGCATGGACAACACTTGAGTTATTGCATGAGTAATACTTGTTTTTTGTTTTTTTTTTGTTTTGACAAAATGAGTAACACTTGGTTGCTGTATGTATTTCTCTTAACACTTGATTTGTTGCATGTGTCAATCATAAGTTATGACATTTGGTTTATTGCACGTGTAACATTTGGTTTGCTGCATGTATTCCTCTTAATATTTCGCTTGTTGAATTTATTTATCATGAGTCATGATATTTGGTTTGTTGCATGAGTAACACTTAGCTCGTTGCCGCATTACTCTTGACACTTGGGATGTATTTTTACTAATTATACAGTCAACCTTACAACAAATATATATTTTAGAAAATTCGATATTTGGAGTAATGACTGATTAATTTGGAAGACCAATCCCACATTCCACTTGTAGGGGTCTCATTTGAAGTCATATTCAGAGTAAAACTTTATATGAACTACCATCGGGAGAATTAAAATATGAGACTTTGAGAGAAGCGCACTCAAATGTCCCAAACCTACACCACAAATATTATTAACATTGTCTATTTTTAATTTATTGTTTTTTCTTGTATTTATTTATTTATTTTGTAGATTTAATATCATATAACACCACTTTTCCTACAAAATAGAAAATAAAAAAACAGAGATTAATTAATAACAAAAAAACAAGCGGTTTATTATCTTTATCTTATTTACTAAAAAAAAATATATTCATTCTTTTAAATGTTTAAGTTATAAAAAAAATGGGTTAAATATGTTTTTGGTCGTTACAAAATTGGGACATTTTAAGATTAGTTCTTACTTAATTGTAATAGTTTTTCAAGTATTTACAAAAAAATTGTGCACACAACTTTAGTCCCTGTTAAAACCAAATCTGTTTAATTATTCTTACACTTTAAAATTTTGAACGATTTTTTGTAGACATGTTTAGAACATTATAAAAGTTCATTTACTAAAATTTAGAATATTTTAATATGAGATGAATTAAAAATGAGTTTTTTAAATGATAAAAGCTCAAAATAAAAGTAAAAAATATATCGACATTGAAATTAAATTTCGAACTTATTTTGGTGAGGGAATTTTTATAATATTATAAACAATTCATCAAAATATTGGTCAAAAACATAAATATTTAAGAATAATGAAACAAATTTGGTTTCAACATGACTATAATTGCTTGCATTTTATTTTATAGAGACTAAAAAAATTATTAAAATTAAGGAACCTAATATTTCAGAGTTCGGTGTTAAGCATAATATAATCATATAATCATTGTTCCACCAAAAATTGAACTCAAATTTTCTCTAACGATTTTTCTTTTGGTGGAACTCATTAACCAATTGACTAGAGTACATAATTGTTTGGTTAATCTTATATTATATTTGAACAAGATTTGTATATTGATTTTAAAATCAATCGGTCAATCTTGAAAACCAATCTGGTCAATTCATTGAATCAAAATATCACAAAAAAATAATAAAATTCATTGAGTCAAAAATAAAATAAAATAAAATAATCATTAGTTGAAAATATTATTGCTTCATTTCCTAATATATCTATTATCCTTTTACTGTGTTATTTTTTTTCCAAATATCTTTTATTTATTTGTGAAAAGTCGCTTTGACCAATTAAGTAAAATTGGGTATTTCTTATTTCTTATTATAATGGTTATTTATTTAGAAAAATACAATAATAATTAATTTTATAAGATTTTAAATATTAAATCTATTCCATAAAAAAAAATTAAACATTCAACTCTATGACTAAATTCTGATTTGTGTCGCTGAATTTACAATATACAGGTCCTATACAGCTGGCCTAGTCGATTGGATCCAGCTACAGTCTTTGGATTTCAACTATATATATGCCCTAAAACCTTACTTGAATCATCAAATCAATAGTGATAGTGTTTGGTTTCTTGTTCACTCTTTCACTTCACAAACAACTATTATTTTCTTTTGCAATGGCTTTTTCCTTTGGGAATCAGTTTCCAGCCAATGTTAAAGTTCTTGTGATTGATCACGATATCGATCATCTCAATGATATTCAGAACAGATGTTCTCAATTCAATTACCAAGGTTTGTAAATAATATATGTCTCATCTTTGATTGTTAATTAAATTATGTTAACCTATGAATGTCTCAATCTTTTTGTTACAATTCTTGTTTCTTTCTTTCAGTTACGACATGCTCTAAGGTTTCTTCAGCCTTGAATTTGATAGAACAAAAGGTGCATTTTGATTTGGTACTACTTGAAGCTGACATGCCGGACATGGATTCATTTGATTTCTTGCAAAAAATTACACAACAAAACGATATTCCTGCCATTAGTAAGTAAATATATCACATGATTAATTTATACTTACATGAGATGAGACATTATAATTTATTTATGTTACATATATATGTGCAGTGACGATGTGTTCTGAAGGATCAGCAACTGGAATAATGAAGGCAGTTGAAAATGGAGCTTGTGACTGTTGGGTCAAGCCATTCGCTGAAAATCAAGTAAAGTATATGTGGCATCATGCTGTTAGGAAAATGCTGAATGGAAATAAAAAACAAAAAATCAATGAGCAATTGGGGGTTGAAGGTAGCCAAAAAAGGGCAAGAGATGATTCAAATTTACCCTTAAACGATGAACCACCCCCGACAAAGAAGACAAAGAAGAGAAAGAAGAGAAATAAGTCAAAGAAGACAAAGACGGAGCGGGTGGTATGGTCTTTAGAATTACACCAGAAATTCGTCAAAGCTGTCAATGAACTTGATGCTGGCCGTATGCATTCTATACCTATTCTTGTTTTTTATCAAAAGTTTCATGAATTTACTTTGCACTAACATTTCAACTATTTATGCATGTCATATCATTAAAGTGGCATGTAGTGAAGTGATTTAGAGAGACGATGATAAAACTGGTTTTTGGAAATAAAGTTCAATTTATATTTTTGCAACTTGTGATAACAATTTTTTTCTCTCTCACTCTCTCTTTATGTTTATTTTTTTTCAGAGGCGGTACCAAAAACAATTCTTAATCATATGAAGGTGCCTGGAATTACAAGGGAGCAGGTAGGCAGTCATCTTCAGGTAATTTCCATTTTAACCCTTCAAATTTGTGATAAATCCGTTATTTGAAATTTAAACTTAATGTTCTTTTTGTCAAAAATGAATAAATAAAGGATTTCTAATTGTAAACTAAAAATTTGATTATTTATGGTTCGGAAAATTTGACGGGTATATAGAAAACACATGTTTGTGACAAATTATTAATCTTTTACAGGAATCTCAATATATTTTATGGATTATTAGTCTTTAACTTTCATTCGGATATATATTACCAGTTTACCTTGAAAAGGAGCTAACTCAAAATTTTGATTTGTTGAGTTATAAAGTTTTCTTAGTCATTCAAATTAAATGCCATAATACTTAATTAAGCAGAAGCTTGTTTTGCATGAAATTAAACATAGATATCAATCTTGTTTCCATACCATTAATTAAACCAAGACAATAAATTGTACACTATTTATTATTTAATGTACACTAACACTAGCATTTTGAAACTGTAATTTATATTGTTATATATTTTGATTTGCAGAAGTATAGAGTGTATTTGAAGAATAATCAACAAGGAAAGGAGAAATCTCTCGTGGCTGTGGGATCCAACAGTTCACATGATAGATCTTCAAAACATTGTTTTCAAGCTTATGATGCTACTGCTGCTGCTGTATTGAAATCATCACAGTGGTCTCACAATTCTCATGTTGCAGAACAACAATATCCAATGGCATATGGTTGCAGTTCTCAACAAATTCCTAGAAAATTGATACCAAGGCATTCTCCTCATGAGCCCGACATGAACCTACATCATGGGTATGCAACATGGGAGCAGCAACTTCCAAGTGAATATAATATAGCTGATCAAGCTCATGCAGTTGGTCTTGGAAACTTGATGGCGAATAATAGTAATGCATTGCCTCGGCAACAAGAACATAATAATCCACAACAATCACCAATGCAGGTTCCTCAGATGAATAATGCAATCAATGATGTTGTACCGAGTGTGGACAACATTGTGGAAGCGAATAATATTGCAACAGATTTGGGTGAAGCTACAAGGCAAGTGGAGGCTGGTCCTCAGATTCAAGAGCTAGGAAGGGTGTTGGCTGCTCCTTTAGCTCAGCCTCAAGAGCTAGGAAGGGTGGTAGCTGGTCCTCAGGCTCAAAAGCTAGGAAGGGTGGTGGCTGCTCCTCAGGCTCATCCTCAAGAACTAGGAAGGATGGTGGCTGGTCCTCAGGCTCAAAAGCTAGGAAGGGTGGTGGCTGCTCCTCAGGATCAAGAGCTAGGAAGGGCGGTGACCGCTCCTCAGGCTCAACCTCAAGAGCTAGGAAGGGTGGTGGCTGGTCCTCAGGTTCAAGAGCTAGGAAGGGTGGTGACTGCTCCTCAAGCTCAGCCTCAAGAGCTAGGAAGGGCGGTGGGAAGGGTGTTGGCTGCTCCTCAGGCTCAACCTCAAGAGCTAGGAAGGGCGGTGGTTGTTCCTCAGGCTCAACCTCAAGAGCTAGGAAGGGTGGTGGCTGGTCCTCAGGTTCAAGAGCTAGGAAGGGTGGCGGTTGCTACTCAAACTCAGCCTCAAGAGCTAGGAAGGGCGGTGGTTGGTCCTCGGGCTCAAAAGTTAAGAAGGGTGGTGGCTGGTCCTCAGGCTCAAAAGCTAGGAAGGGTGGTGGCTGGTCCTCAAGCTCATCCTCAAGAGCTAGGAAAGGTGGTGGCTGGTCCTCGGGATCAAGAGCTAGGAAGGGCGGTGACTGCTCCTCAGGCTCAACCTCAAGAGCTAGGAAGGGTGGTGGCTGGTCCTCATGTTCAAGAGCTAGAAAGGGTGGTGACTGCTCCTCAAGCTCAGCCTCAAGAGCTAGGAAGGGCGGTGGGAAGGGTGCTGGCTGCTCCTCAGGCTCAACCTCAAGAGCTAGGAAGGGCGGTGGCTGTTCCTCAGGCTCAACCTCAAGAGCTAGGAAGGGTGGTGGTTGCTACTCAAGCTCAGCCTCGAGAGCTAGGAAGGGTGGTGGCTGGTCCTCGACCTCAAAAGTTAGGAAGGGTGGTGGCTGGTCCTCAGCCTCAAGAGCTAGGAAGGGTGGTGGCTGCTCCACAGGCTCATCCTCAAGAGCTAGGAAGGGGAAAGAGGGGTAAGTTCCGTAACAAAAAATATACCGACTGAGTGTGTTTAAGGAAGGTTGGCATATAGTAGGATGAGGCAGTCAATGACAACATATCAATCATCTCTTTTGGAATTCTCTGCTTGCTTTTCTCCTTACTTTCTTATTGTTGCTTTTACTATAAATTAAAGAAGATTCCTTAATTTCCCTTTTCAGTGTAATTTGTACTCTGCAATTTTCGTCGAATATAATTAAAGAAGAGTATTATCACAATCCGTTGAGATTCAATTATAAATTTCATTTACCATTAATTCATTACAGATGTTCATCATCATCAAACTAGCATGCTGTTTTTGATATGCAGTGTAGAATAGAACTTTCAACTACATACTTTATAGGCCACCCATTTTGGTGATGAGGATGTAATATGAACTTATAGGTTTATAAATTTATATTATGCTTTGTATTTTGCATAATAGTTTTGTTTTCATATCTCATTTTATTTCTATCTTTCTCCTCTTACCACATCATTAACATATTATATTTATCACATATCACTTTTTTTCTCCTTTTTAATTTCGTTGTTTATACACTCATATATATATATAGGGTGTACATCATTTTTCTATAAAAATAGACTTCATATATCTTTGGGATCTGTCCACTGTAATGAATTACGCGGACAACGAGCGAGCAGACCGATTTTTATTGTTATATAATGCTTGTCATAGATGCAAAACTATCACGTTTTATTAGAGCATATATCCTTTTCTTTAAAAGAATTATAGCATATATACTTGATGAGGAGTACGATATTTTTTTTCAAGGAAGATAGGAGTATATGATATCTAATCTATGCATAGATATTCGTAGATATTATTTTTCGACACAAATGTATATTATATATTTGGAGTAAATCAAATATTCTTTAGATGTTAAACAACACTCTTAGTTCATAAAAAAAATCCCCCCAAAAAAAAAATCCCTTTGACTGCAACTTGAGAAACTGTATATTTAAACCAAGATGGTAAGCATATATAAATCTAGGTGACAGCCCTGAGACAAAACATCAAGACTTAAATATGTTTTTCTATCTAACTGCTCATTTTTTTCATTTGACTTTTTATTTTTAAATAGTTCTTGCAATATTTTTATTTTGGATCCTCTTTTTTGTTTATGTTCTTATGGTATAACTTTGTTTTTGTTTTTCAGTTCTACCTGTTTTAGACCATGTAAAAAATATTAAATTACATAAACCAAAGATTGCATGCACTAAAATTGAAAAAAAAAATTATATTAATTAGAATTAAAAAAATCAATACAATAATAAGGATTATAAATATATAACTGCAGGGATCATTTTTAAAGAGAAAAATAGAAGGGCAAAAACATATTTATACCGTAAATTAGTGCATGTATAATTTTTAAATAAATTAGTAAAACTAATTTTATTAATCGCTTGTTATTTAATTTTTTTTATTAAACACTAGCTTCAAAACGGACACTTAAGTATCCGTCTTTCCACTTTTGTCAATTAAATTTTTTATTCAAATATTTAAAACAAATTAAGGTATTTGATTAGTAAGAAATGATAAAATGTTGAAAAATAAGGTTTGTCTGTACGGTAAAATTGAAAAAAAAATGTTACACTAAAAACCCTAGAATCTTTTTATATAAAAGGATTGGTATTTAAAAAAATTGATTATTTAATATAAAAAAAAGTAAATTACACTCTCATTCCCTCAAAGATGCTTGAATTACACTCCTTCTTTAAAAATTAAAATTTATACTCCCCTCTTTGCCCTATAAGATGCTTGAATTACAACATCTCCTTTAATAATTAAATATGCGCTACACTCTAATATATTTTAACATAAATAATTTTTTTTATGATATATACTAATTTTGAACCACCATTTTAGAAAAATGAATTCATTTCTTTATAGTTTAGACGTTAATGATAATTAAATTTAAATATTGCGCTATTAATTTTATAATTTAAAGTATAAAATTAACTTTTAAATAATTATATTTTATTGTCTTTAGTAATTTTTCAAATATTTTAATTTTATTTTGAGTTGTTTCATATTATATAAAAGGGTTTAAAACTATATGTTAATGAAATTGTGGAAAAAAAAATAGCAAAAAAATATGTATTCAAATTTTAGTTATATTAAAATAGACCCGGAATACTTTTTGTTTTCCAAGTGTGTTAGGTTTTTTTTTCTCTAAATTATTAGAAATAAAAAAAATTATTGAAGGAGTAAAGTGTAGATTTTAACATAAGAGGGAAGATGAATGTAATTCATGCTTCTCTTAAGGGAAGAGATTAGAATGTTTTCTAATATATTTTGAATAAGAGAGGAGGGAATTGTATATTTTAACATAAGAGGAGAGGGGAATGTAATTCAAACATTTTTGAAGAAAGAAGAGTGTAATTTACTCAAAAAAGAATGATTAGATTCTAAACAAAATATTTTATACATAAAGGTAAAGTTGAAAATAAAAAAGGCACACAATTTTTTAATTCGCTTTATTTATATATATAGTACAAATTTAATTATTATACTAAATGAAATTGTTGTAATTACTAATGTGTTACTTTTATATTATACTCTTTTTGGTTTGAGACCATGCCATATAGATTAAATGAACATGAACCAACTGTCGTATGAACAAAAAACAAAAATTACAAGAAATGAATCAAAACGTTAAGGATTAAAAGTATGTGACTAGGACTTGACCAAAATAAGAAGGGATAAACATATTAACTAAAAACATATTAAAACCTTTGGAACAAAAAAAAATTAAACCATTAATTAATGCGTGCACTATCCTTTTAATAAATAAATACATCTAATTTTATAAATTAGTTAATGTTTTCTCAGCAGAGACTTTATTAATCATAGGAATTATAATACTCTTTTCGATCCTTATTATAAGAAATAATTGATTTTTTAAGTTCATTTTGTAAGTGATGTATTTAGTCTATATTTAGTTATTTATAACAAAATCTATTAATTATTCTATGAACCTAAAAAGTGAAGTGTTTCTTATAATAAGGACTAAATAAAAAAGTTCCAACATGCTATAGGTGAGTAGGCTAAGGCTATAGAAAAATATAGCATCATTTTTTATACAATAAATTTAGGATAAGTGAACGACACTCCATGTTAAAGATAAAGAAGAATTTCAAGCTCATAAAATACTTGCAAAGAAATTTGATTTTACTTTCCAACTACAAAATTATTGAATTTAAGATCGGTATTTTTACTACTAGATCAAACCATTGAAATTAGTAAAATATATTATTGATGTATAATATTATTTTTTAAGTTTATGGGAAACAATAAAAATTCTTTTTATTTTTTACACTAATTTTGTCTAAAAGTAGTGTTAGGAACACTCTCGCTCACTTTGAATCTCATAAATCTGAAATAAGAAACAACAATTAAGTTTAATATTTTTGTGATTATTCTTTGTCGATTACTATTTTTGAGTTATTATGTTATTGATATAAAATTTTCACCATTATTTAATTGTGATTACTAAGATACACAAATGAATTCTCCCATTTCAAATGGATCAAACCCCCAACTTAAGAAGACTTAATTTAATTCGAGTCTAAACGATCTTTGTTTATTTTGTGTTTGATTTAATTTATTTCACTCATTGCTACTTTAATAAATATGTCAAGCTCTTCTATATACATAATGCCAAAATTTCAACCCCCTCATTGTCTATTATTTCTATCAATCTTCGGAAGCAACTATGACAACCACATGCACATACACAAATATTTCCACGTTCCATGTTTTTCCAGAAACTATTGAGTACCAGACTAACAACGTATTAACAAACAATATTCACGTCGAAACCTGGAAAAAATTATGGGACAAGAGAAATTCGAAGACCTCTTTAAATATAAGGAGAGACAGATTACCATCTATCTTAAAATAGAAGAATATTAAAACTAAGAGAAATTTTATTTCCTCTATATTTTTCCTCCCACTCTCAACAAGGTCTAATTCTTGTTTTGTTACTACATGATGAGATGATTGAAATGGTGCAAATGAATTTGATATTTATAGAAGAGGTAAGTCATAGTTCCTTACATGCGACAAACCACTTGTCTTCCATGCAAAACACCAAGTGTGCAACATGTCACTTGCATCTTGCAACTTGTCAATGCATGCAACTATCCACTTTGCCACTTTCAATTACATGAGAAATGCAACTTGTCTTACATGCACCATGAACATGTGTCTTGTTACAAAAGTGACTTTACTAATCACAATATGAGAATTGCTTTTTTGACAATATGAGAATTGCTTTTTTGACATCCATTGTTTCCTAGAAACACATGGAAATGATCAAAAACACCCTAGCCAGTTAACTACCGCTGACTTATAACTAGAAACCGACAGTAGTTAACTACCACTGTTTTTTTTATCATTTCCATGTGCTTCTAGGAAACAATGGATGTCAAAAAAGCAAGCCTCGTCACAATATTGGGTTTGGATCATCATTTAGGTCAATTCCATTCAAAAAATTGCTCTTCTCCCAACAAAAAACGCTTACTTCCATACACACTGACCAAAATACCCCTCGCGTGAGTTAACTCATACTCGATAAGCTGTAGTATAACCTGCTTGAGTTAACTCACGCTGGGTTATAACCTACATGAGTTAACTCACGCTGGAGTTATAACCTACGTGAGTTAACTCACGTGACTTAAGTCACGTTGAATTTAACACTTGCGTGAGTTAACTCACGCAAGAGTATTTTGGTCAGTTCGTATGGGAGTGAGCGTTTTTTGTTGGAAGAAGAACAATTTTCTTCCATTCATAATCTTGTGTTTGGATCACAACTTGAGCTTATATCATTTACAAAAACATAGATAAACAAGCTATATGAACTTATGCATTTACTAACAAGTTGTTTTGGGTCGAGCCAAAACAACTTACTGCTAGTAAATACATAAGTTCGACCCAAAAATCTCATATACTTCAAAGTATTGGAGATTGTTTCATTGACCTTCCAGGTTGCTCGGCCCTGATAAAAGATCGATTGGAAGATAGTTTTCGATGAATTTTGAATAAAAGAAAATCGATCAAGATAAATTATGATAGATTTATACCGTCGGAAGATATGTTCTAGTAAAAAATGAGGGACATAAAGATCAATCTCCCGAAGTATAAACACTATATTATATCAGGCTTTGGCGGGCCAACATGAGTCCATTTTACCGGCAAGACGGAATTTGTTTTTCCGTAATTTTCCACGACAGCGTACTCAGTACCGGAGTATTTCCATACCACACCTGGTTGTGTATAACTAGTCCAGTATAAAACTCAACTTTATGTCTCTAGTCTAAACAATGACAAAATCACAAACCAACCATATGTCGAATATATATCAAGTTATAAATCAAACACTCGTTCTCACTTATGATAGCAATGGCTTTGAAGGATGTAAAGATGGTACCCTTCAATGATAGCGAAGGCTTTCACCTAGTGTTGAAACCAACACTCCATTGCGACCATTTGATTTACGTAAGACTGATGTTACTTGAAAATGAAAAATCCAACACCTAGTGTTGAAACTAACACTCCATTGCGACCATTTGATTTACGTAAGACTGATGTTACCTGGAAATGAAAAATCCAACACCGTATTCCCGACACTTTAAAAAATACAGAATTTTTTATCTTCTCATGTATTGCAAGAGAAGAGAGAAAAACATGATAAAAAGCAAATCGTACCCCACCAAGAACAAAAATGTTGCATGGTTTTTCATTACCATATGTTTTGCAATCAGTATGATTAACCTTTCCCTTAGGCAAAGGCAACTTTATGGTTGGTACTTGGTTGTCCCATTAAAAGAGAAGTATAATTCCCAAGCAAACTTTACCCTTCCTTTTGGCAACTTTATGGTGTCATCACTCGTCATAATTTGTCATAAAAACAAAGTCATCACTCAGAGGGAAAACGGTGTAGCTATGTAACGCAAATTAAAACTATGGAGTATGAACCATATAAAATAAAATAACGTGCATCCTGATACATCATTTTAGAGTATTATTTTGCTAGAAGTGAGAACACCAAATTGTGCTTATTGCATGAATCCAAGTACACAACATATTAAGAATTTTCCAGGCCATAAATTAACTAGGGATAAATAGCACAAGCTTAGTTAAGCTCCTTGTCCTATGAAAGCGTTGAATAAATTCTCCATGTCCTTTAAAAAAAAAAAGGAAGAAGTTAGGAATGCATATATTGAGAAAGGGCTTCTAAATAAATGGTGGATTAAGAGCTACCATCGTTATCTAAATGAAACTATGATGAAGAAATAGAATAGTGCAGTAAGAAACTAAAATTCGAAACATTATTTGCTTGCATGATGGGGAGTGGGGACTCAATTGTGCAGGGCCTTGGCTCAACATTCAAAGTACTTTATACATCATGTCAACATTAAGAACTTTTTCCCTAAAACATACATTATATTTGATAATAGTGATCATCCCAACACATTCGCTATGACCGTATTTTGGTCCACATGATAATTATTTCTAACACAATTTGAGATATACTGTGAATTGCATCAATCGAAGTAATGAATTTCTATAGTCAAAATATTTAGCTGTGGTAAGGGTTTATTTGCTCATTGTGTTTCATTGAAAAGAGGGAAAATATTAAAACTCCAGACATTTACCAAATGAATAAAATGTGCAGTTCCATATGCAAGACTAAAAATCAAGAAAATTAGTTTGAGCTACCACAAGTATTGATCATCTAGAAGAAAAGGAAAAGATGAAAAATAAATGACTGCAAAACTAACCTTTGCAATATATGAGTTTAGTACTTAAGAAGACCGTAAAAGCTTCTCGATGTCCTTCTGCAAGAAGAAACATATAACTCAGTGACATGTAATCACAGCGCAACGCACATAGAAACCTGGCCTAAAATATAAGCACTAAAATGTTTCTAACCTCGATTTTCAGAGGAGCAGTGGTAGGAGCATATCTATCCACAACCTTCCCTTCTTTGTTTACTAAGAACTTTGTGAAGTTCCACTTGATACCATCTCCAAATATTCCTCCTTTCTGATCCTTCAAAAACTTGTAAAGTGGTTCTGCATTCTTCCCATTGACTTCAACCTATAATAATTTGATATATTAAAATGATTTCCATATAAACTGGCATATATATTAATATCGTGTTGTATCCTTGCAGAATTCATTGCAAAAAAAAAAAAGCATATAAAATTTGGCTAGGGAAATTGCCAAGTATATCGAGAGTCCAAACAAGACCATCTCCATGCATAGTGTGTCAAATGTCAACTAAGTTACAAAGAATTTACAATAAATCATGGTAATCACCTTATCAAAGACTGGGAATTCAGCTTTGAACCTTGTGCAAACAACATTCTGAATTTCTTCACTAGATCCTGGTTCCTGTCCACGAAACTGGTTGCATGGAAATGCCAAGATTTCAAAATCTAGAGACAATCACAAGTATCAGTATTACACAATTAACACTCATAAATTATAGTTGACATGTATTTTTTTGTTTTTATCCTTGGTTAAAGTCACAGACCTTGATCCTTGTACTTCTGGTACAGAACATTCAACTCTTTGTAATTTGTTTGTGTCAAACCGCTGCAACAATGAATCAGAATATTACAATTATAGTTATAGTTAATAGTTATAGACAGAATAAAATGGAGAATAATAATTTCCTATAATAGATTGAGCTATCTTTAGCTGTAGTTTCTATTAATAAGAAACTGAAAGTTTGTCTAGCATCATCCAACAAAGAAGTCATTGCTTTGGCTTACAACCTAAGGCTTTACAGTGTCAGATTAATTCACATTAAACCCGCATATGATAGTCCAATCTCACCCCGAATTGTTTTTTTGAAGAAACCACAAAATTTCATTAATAACCTATTCTATGCCGAAGGTGTGCCAAAAACAAAAGAAAAATACAAAACAATTACCCACCAAAGGACTAAGAACAAAACAACGCAAAAAACACGTGCCACCAAAAACAAAACAGCATAAAATACACACGCCTCCAAACCAAGCAACAAAAACAGAACAAAAAACCACAAACCTCTATGCACCCAAACAGTCAAGAGGTGTAACCACCATTGATTTAAATCTCACATCAAGTTTATTGTGCTACATTACCATTAACTTCTGAATAAAACTCTGTTCTTTTACTCAGAATCTGAACAAAATAACAGATCACCTACTAATGGAAAAAGATTAATGAATAAAATCCTCATAAATCCAAAAAATGTGCAAGTATTCTTGTTTCGTGATAATGAAATTCTAGCATCATACCTATACAGAATAATTCCATGACATTTCTCAAACATCAATCAAATACGAAAATAGATAAACCCGTTTCACTGCAAATCACACAACATAATCCGTAGGTGCCAGCTATACTTCTCAATTCTATCTTTGTTTTTGCACAAAGCAAGAGTGATACAAAGCACAAAGCTTAATTTTGACACACTCTCAATGTAAAAAGTTTTAAACTGCCAAAAAACACCATCAATCATATGACAGATCATAATTGATTGATGGTGAATAAAATATATATCTACAAACGGTGTATATGGATTAAATCATAAAAGACAGTGATTAACAGACCAAAAAAGATTGAAATGAACACAATACACTGATATGAAATAAATAAATTAAATATGTAGTAGATCAGGTAAATATGTATATAGCTAAAAAATAATTGATCAGTAGGAATGAATAAAATTGAGTTACCATTGTGAGGCAACATTCACAACCAGCAGAACCTTCCCTCTGTATTGACTCAGACTCACATCATTTCCACTGATATCCTGCAATTGTAGTTCATATCACAAACAAAAATAAATCAAACAAATTATTATATTCATTAACATAGAAATATGTATGAAATCAAATCCAATCAATTTGAAATTTTTTCCATTGACCCATCAACAGATTTAAGTGCAAAAAAAACTGGGCATGATCAAAAAACAATTTTTTTAATTAATTAGATAAAAAAACGCATAAAACACAACTGGGTATGATAAAAAAAAAAAAGTTGAAAAAATGAAACCTTGACAGTGAAATCGTAGATGGATTTGGAGGAATTTTCAGCCATTTTGGAAGATGAGTTTCTGCGAAAGAAGTATAACGCTATAAGAAGAAGAAAGAACGATAAGAAGTTCCAGAAAGTCAACAACTGTGTGTCCATGATATCAATCAATTTCACACTCTCACGTATTTTATAAGATATCTATTCTATTCTTTCTTCATGATTGTGATTTTTTACCATTTATTTATTCTTCACTCATATGTGAAAGGAAGGAAAGTTCGTGGGAATGCATTCATTTTTTGTTCTTTTTTCGGTGGCAATCATTTTTAATTAAAATAATACTTTTTCTATCGAAAATACTATTCAATAATATTTGTTATTATAGAGATTTCTTGATTTCTTGTTATAAAAAGACAAATTCCTTACTTCATTCTTGCAAGTTTAGAAGATGAATAATTTGTCTTTATAATTGAAGATGCTCAATTAATATAGCCTCACACACATATAGGCTCTGCTTTGTAAGACTATAAAATGAGTTTATACTTCATCCGTCCCTTAATATAGCCACCTATTACTTTTTTCACATTTTTTAAGAAATGTTGTTGGTGTAGTTAATGTGTCTGTTTTATAGTACAATTTTACAAAATTACCCTCATTAAAGAGATAATGT
>Ga0099826_10000981_pt1 | contig 15909 bp, 7 predicted proteins | sample Mtrugardesep15_FD_76830 | JGI IMG/M metagenome (GOLD analysis project Ga0099826, IMG submission 76830) | Root nodule microbial communities of legume samples collected from California, USA - M. trunc garden sep15 | ecosystem: Host-associated > Plants > Roots > Nodule | place: USA: California... | reverse complement strand
ATGCCAACCTTTTTGCACATGATATTAAATATGTTCTTTTTGTTCATATGCACATTTGTAGTAAGCCTCAAATAATATTTCCTTGTCATGACATGGCTTATACTTCAAATATTTATTGCTTCCTTAAATGTGACATTCTTAGTGCCTTTCATATTCCTGTGCGTTCTTGGCTTGTTTTGTACTAAAGTCCATATTTGAGACCAATGCTTGAGATCAATCTCTTCATCATAATTTGGTGCTTTTCTTGATAATCATATAATGCCTTTTAGCTTAAAAGGAAACACTCAAGAGCACAAGTTATATAACAAATAAAATCAGAATTAATAAAGTTTAATTTAATTAGTTTGTTATCTTTAAAACTTAAAATAAGGGATTTAGATTTTATATCAACACCTTGATCTCTTCGGGGAAACATATATAGAAGTTTGAGTGATAAGATCATGAGTTCAAGTTTCATCTCTCTTGATTTTGAAGTTGAAACACATGCATGTCTTTTAAGGATCGTAGATATTTTATCTAACATTCATTAAAAATTAGTCACAGAGTACCACTTGTGAATTTACTCGTGAAATTGTTTTCTTTCGTATCTTTGATAAATTACTTTCAATTCTTTAAAGCAATCTAAAAAAAAGAAACATAATTATCATAGTGATAACAAAAAAAAAAAAATCAGTAATCTAACCTTTTAAACTAATAAAAAAAAGAAACATAATTATCAAAGTGATAACAAAAAATTTATTCATTAATCTAACCTTTTAAACTAATCAAACTTTCATAAAAATATATAATCTGATATTATTGAAATGTTGACATTGCTATTTTTAGTAAATTTTAATGAACTATAATATTTGTACCCTATCTTTTTTGGTCAAGTTTGTTCGCCATTTTTTTTTACTATAAATGATAATAATTCACTTAAGACATTTTTTTTTTGAAGGATTAAGACAGTTTTTTAAAAAATTCATATTAGATACACCAAGATAATATTACTATATTAATCTTCTTTATTTAAATTAAATTTGGTCTAATCTCGATTTAACGTAGATTAAACCTTTGACATTGATCGACCTGGTCTAATCAGCCATAACCACCGTTTTTTTTCTTTACTTTTTTCTTGAGAGGGACCCTAACCACCGTTGAAATTGGCTTATTTGTGTGGCAAGTCACATGGTTGTCTTTTTTCTCAAAATTGGCAGGTGGTGGTTTTCTTTTCGAAATTCGAACAAAGGTCTCAACCTTGAACTAGCTACTTATGGAAAGAATTTAATTGTATCAATAATAATCATTACTAATGTATACTCCCTCTTGTTACTATTATAAACAAATTTTTACTTTTTAGATTCATTCAATAAATGATGTATGTAGTCTATATTGTAGACTACATACATCATTTATTGAATGAACCTAAAAAGTTAAAATTTACTTATAATAGTAACCGGAGGGAGTAGGAAAAGACGAAAATATATGTATTACGAAAAGACGAAAATATATGTACTACTGGGATTTTTATTTTTAGGATTTTGTTAATCGGTGTCCTGGAACACTGGTTAAGAAATCTATAAATAAATTTTTTTGTCTTAAAAATATAAACGGTCACTTTTTATTTTATTTGATGCTTAACCAATACACCAGAACACCAGTTAATCTTGTCGTTATTTTTTAAATTACAAAGATATTTATGTCTTTTCGTTTGTCAAATCACATTTATGTCTAGTTGTGTGAAATTGGACTAATCCCGTACTGTGTACTCCATAAAGTCCGAATTTTGATTCGGTGATAGGACTTTTGAGTTAACCTCATTGACCCACTTACCTTACACACTAGGTCGTCTCATTAAGTATGGTCCATATTATTTATTGCTTCAATATTTCATTTCATTCTTCTCGTAAATTTGATGATTTTCTCCATATAAAGTGTATCTCCTCTAATTATTACAAACTTAAAAAATGTCAGGGTATTGGATAAAAAAATTAATTTTAAAATATTGTGTTGAATTCAACTTTTTAAATTTTTTCAAAAAATATATATTGCAAAAAAAGGCTTACTGATGTATGCTTTATCCTAATTGTACTTATAAAAAACTTGTACTTTTTTTTGAATAAATAAAAAAGTTGTACTTGGCCACTTGGTCTTTTTCAGGTGAAATTTTGTCTATAGGACCATCGTACTGTATGTAGTGCTGTTAAAAGTCTAAACCAACTAAATATAATAAGCCAATAGGCTTTTAAAAAAATCATCAACATTTAAATAGAAACTAATGCATCGAACAGGCATTAAAATGAACATCATGAACTATTTTTAAAAAAAAGTTATTGATAGTGCTGAGTTAACATCAATAATTTTTTTGCCAAAAAACATGAATAATTAATTGGTATATTTAGTCAGCACTCAGCAGTTGAGAACTGAGGTGCATGTTTGTAATTCATTGTCAAAGTACTTCATGATATGCTTAATCTATATTTTTTTTATGAACAAAGCAGTGGAGTACACGGCTCTAGTTGAATTAAGGCTGTCAAATCCAGCTATGACACACATGCATCCACTACACGAACATATGTAAAGTTAAAAATTTGGAGTTATTCAACAAACAAGTTGAAATTGATTAAGTATTTTGGGTTGAAAAGTTGATTTTGTTATGAATAAATTAAATTGCTTGGCCTATGTTATTGAACGACATAACTCGAATTATTTATTGTAAATGCACCATATATATGGTCAAATCATTAATTAACTATCAGCTCCCATCACTATGATAGTAATTCGTAATTTATGGTAAGACTTATTGCATGTGCTCGCGAGTTTCATATTTTCTTTGAGACATTCTTTGTTAAAAATAGTACTCTTAAAATGGATGGAGGAAAATTAATATCAATAACAATGAGACCAACAACCATTTTTCTTATACAATTGTTGGGATTCAAATTTTGTCGCGTAGACTTTTTTAGGCATTCATACTTTTATTTCTAGGTAAAAAAATGTGGCGTTATCATATCATAAAATATTATTGATGCGAGGGTTTTTATGGTGGGCTCAACGTTGGATCATTTTGATTTTATTTTATTTTTGAAAGAAGATCATTTTGATGAAAGGTCAGAGTGGTACTCCACTGTACATGTAATGTTCGTATAGTGGATGCATAAGAACATTAATTGGTACCTAATTCAGTGTTGCCCCTGAGTAGAACTCATGAATTTTCATGAGTGAAACAGCGATTTGTTTTTACTATTAGTTTTTTGCAATCAAGTCACCATTCTCGCTTTAGAATGAAGGAAATCATGAATTTTTCTGAGTTGTTGAATTTTTCGGATGATTTTTAATTCTTGTTCCACCATGGAACACTTATCAAAGTACTTCGTTGTTGAATTTGTCATTTTTCACACTTAACTTTATCAAATAATCATGATTAAGGGTTAAACTTTTCTCTTCCTAAAAAGGTTTTTGGGAGAATAATGTATCAGTATTGCTATTGAAATTGGAATGGCTTAGAGCATCTCTAATCAAGACTTTTTTGTCCATTAAGAATTGGTGTTTTAATATCTATCCTCATTAAATACGGTTAATAGAAAGAATACTTAATGGCAGAAAAGGCTTGCATAAGCACACTGTCACCTTCTGACGGGTGAGTCTCACAAGCAATTTATTATAAAAAAATAAAAACAAAATTATAGAATTATTGGTAGAAAAGGATTGTATAAGCAGACTCTCTGACCTAATTATTGAAATGTAATTGTGTGTAGCTACTGATAATACCAATTTAGAACATTTTTGGAGGTGCTGAATTGAAGAGTTTGAATGATTAGGTACTAATATTAAAAAGTTGTAAATGAGTGTTGTATATATTCTACACATTTTAAGAATCCACCATTTTGGATGTTCTTATGGAGCTCTTATTGTGGCAAGTTAATTTATTGGTGGAGGTATAGAATAGTTTATAGTGATAGGAGCAAATTCTTCAAGGTATGATCCCTCAAGGATTGTGGTGATGCTTATAGTGATTAGGCATTGCTGTTTATTTACTCAGGTTTGGTGTGCAGTTTGTAATTGGATTGAATTTTCTGTTTCTATTCCACAAGATTTGAAGATTGTTGACTGGGAAACAGTTCTTGGGATAAAAACAAAATATCATTGATTAATGATGTGACATGGTGAATGGTCTATTAGAGAAGAGAAATAAAATTTCTTTTATAAGAATTAGGATGCTCTCGATTTATGATTCTCTCCATTTCTTCCAGTTGGAGATATAAAGACACCGAAGTTTAAAGAAATGCTCCATTTATTTCGAGAAATGGAGAGGATCCTTGCTCCTTTTATAGCAGTGATTGTGATTTCATGAACCTGCTTAATCAGATTAACCAATCTTATTGGTGGTTAATCCTTGCTAAATCAAAAATTGGTCTCATTATGACACTGTATGAAAACAGAGGAGCATTTAGTGAAGTATTTAAAAGGCATCCAGTCAGTATTATTACCTATGTCCTATGTAGCCAGTCAATTTGCTGCCACACAGGTGTGTGAGGCACCCTATTGTGGTACCTCACCGTAACTTTCATCCCAACAGAATTCATATTCAATTCAAAATATGTAAATCATAGATGCTCTGATTGCAAAGATATCTTCTATATTACCTTTTCCAATAGTAAACATTTCAGATTCTCTGCACATCAAAAAGTTCAATTCTCTTTTCTGCCTCTCTCCTCTTTATAATCTTAGTGTGGCTAAAAAGCAATCAAGGTATAAGCAAACAGGATTTCATACAGCACGCCAAGAGAGATCATTAACAATTAATTCAGTGCAGGCTTCTGGAATTTCCCGTGAACCCACACTCTTCGCATGCTCTTCCCTTTCTGGCGATTCACAGACTTCACACAACAATAATCAAGCTCAAGCTGCAGAGTTCATAGAATGTCAACATTAGTGGTAGTACTAGTAACATAGACAATTTTTAAACACCTCAGAGACATTTGCATCTCTGGACGACACAAGAGTTATAGGAAGCTTGACAGATGGAAGGCTCTGTACAGACACCAAATGTGTGTTTGATTCTATGTTAGCGAAAATTAATTTTGTGAAATTGATTTCAGTTAAAAAGTGAGTATAATGTTAAACTATATTTGGATACATTCACGTGAAAGTGAATTGAACAATAAATTTGAGTGTTTAAATCACGTTTAGATTCGAAAACTACAAATCCCAGCTTTAAGTTAGAATCAATTCTAGAGGCAAAAATCAATTCTAATCGAGGACTTCCAAACATAATAAAATCAATTGAATGTCTTTAAAATCCCTTTTGGCTCTTCCAAAAGTGAATCCAGACACACTAAACCAGTTTGACATATATGAAAACTAGCAAGTATTGGACTTTATGCAGGATCACAAGTCAATTAATAATGCAATATTCAAACAAAAATCCCTTTATGCAGGATCACAAGTCACTATTAAACCCAAAGCTCTTCTTTTGCAATCAAAGAAGAAAGTACCTCAATGAAGCCTGCACCCAAAAATAGGTCTCGGACAGTATTCAAACAAAAGAAATATGATCGTGTTCCATCAGACCGCATGTATTCCCTGAATCCCACTCTCTTGTCTGGTTCAAATCGAAGCATAGTCATATCATAGAGGCCTGATTACATGGGTTTCAGTCATTGTCAGCAATTTAAGCCTCAAAATAACTGTTATGTCATACAGAATTTACTAGCAATAGTTTTATGTTTTCAAAAGCTCTGAAAAGAATAAGATGCTAAATTTGTTTCTTACCATAGTCCCTAAATAAAACCATGCCTCCTGGCTTTAACACAGTAAAACATTCCTTGATCGACCTCGGCATCCTTTCCAACGGTACTGCTGATAAAGTAAATATCTGAAATTACAGAAAAATAAGCAACATATACAATGAGAGGTCATTTAAATTTACAACATTCTATAACATTCAGCTGCATTTGCGATTATTTTATAGATTAGAGACACAATTGTTTTGTATTTAGAAGAAGATTAAACATCACATAGGCAAGACAATCACTGAAAATAATAGTGATCGCTAAAGAAGCTGACAACTGACAAGTATCTTAAAAACTAAGGATGAAAACCACTGAGATTAAAGCATGAATGAATGTATCTTGCAAATTAAAGCTATGAAGTACTAGGAGCAATATGCACATATTGAGACAAGGAAGAATTCAGAGTGCTGGCATAGAAAACTTAAGCGACACTAAGGCAAGACAAACATAAACCGCACGAGTACTTACAAATTTGTAGTAAAAGATAAAGGAGCTGAGAAACAAGAGCTACATGTATATGAAAAACAGGAACAAAAAACATTAAGGTTAACACGACTGTACGTACAAAGGAATTTTATGTATGTAGTGAGAGTGCAATTTAAAGTCCAGCCACTGTCATATTTGATTCATCTCAAAATATGCCAGTTCAAGAAAATTTAGCAAATATTAAAAAAGGTATTGAATAGCCTCAATTTTAGTAAAATGTAATTATATTTAACTCAATTACTTCTGTCAAAAGAACAAAACAGAAGTACTTTTTACAGGGTCTGTTTGGGAGATTGGAGGGAAGGGGAGAGCTTGGGAAAAAAGGAAGGAGGAAGTGGAAGGAATAGAGAGCTTTGGGGGTTCATTTTTCTTCATAATACCAAATCGCCCTAATTTGGGGGAACTCAAAAAACGTATTGGAGGAGCGCTTGAATAAATTCTTTAAATCCAATCTTTGTTATATTACTCTTCAAATTATAATAATAAGCATTCATTTATCACTCTCTACAAAATCACTCTCTTAAAATAGATGGAATATTTCTCTCTTTCCTCTAAGCGTCTCCCCCCAAACCCTCCCCCCCTACAATCTCCCAAACAGGCCCTAAAAGACTCAAAATATTTTCATTCCATCAATACTATGTTAGGCATATTATTAGTAAGCATTATAACGGTGTGTGGGTCAGTTATTAGAAGTTAGTTTTCATTCTAGTTTAAAGTTAACATGCAGTTTCAATAAATAGGGAAGTTAGACAGTTTGCAAAATAGCCGATTATTTAGGATTGGATTTTGATTGGGAGAGACCAAGCTCTCTAATTCTTGGATGGTAGAGACCGAGCTCTCAAGCAACTTGGTGGTCATTTGCTGTCATTGTTTGTCTATAATATTTCTGAGTATTTGGGTGTTTGTAATTTGTATTAAAAATTCCTCTGTTTTGAGAATCATTCTTCAGAGAAGTTAATAAAAGTCTAGTATTAATATTTATGTATTTTGTACCGGTTTCTATCATACTCCCTCTTATTCTACTAAGTACAAGTATGAGGAGACAAGGATGTAATTAGTGCACAAGGCTCCCACCACACGGGGTCTTTAGGGGATGGTAGATGTAAGAGTCACCCACAAGAGGAAAGGCTACTTCCAAGATTTGAACCAATGACTTCCGAGTCACAAAACACTATAGTTGAGGGAAAAAAAAATTGGAACAAAAGAAACTTTTCTAAAAAGACAAATATTTTGAAATGGATTGGAGAGTATATCTGTTAACATATATTGTTAAGATTAGGAATATGCTAACAAGAGACGTTGTTATTTGATTGCAAAGTGAAACATATATTAAATAATAATACTAAAACAACTCAATTGGCTCAAGCATATGCTCAAAGTGGTTGAAGTTATTATGATTTAAAAAGAGAAAATCCCATACCAATGTTACAAAATCAACTCCTCCAACACAACAATCCAATTCTTGTAATGAATATGAATCCTTTCCATTGTCCTCTTTAACATCTGAAAGGAAACAAAAAGAACAAGTCTCAATATTTCATCAAGTATTAACATAAACACTTAAAAAAAATCAACAGCATTACAGTAAAGCAAAGTAACCTGACAAACATGACTGCTGTTGTAAAAATTTGTCTCTGCAAGGGTTGCATGCCAACCAATTTGGGAATCCAGTAGTTGAAAAATCACAGCAAAATGTATGAAAACGATTCATAAACAAGTCAACTGCATTGGAATTTTCATTAATAATTTCCTTAGCTTTGTCAAGAGTCTCATCACTACAATCGCAGGCATAAACAACAATATCCTTGTTGGCCCTACACACGAAAAATTCATAAAATTAACAAAAACCAATAAATAGCTTAGACCAGTTTTCTAACTTATAAACTGATATGAGTAAAAGTAAATAGCATACCTAAGAATAGGAAGAATGGTGCTTCCGTTGCCGCAACCAACTTCCAAGAGCTTAGAATTAGAGGGAGATGGAAGTAGTTGAGGGAACTCCTTTAACAAATAGCGTCTCTCCTGAAAATGAAATGAGGGGGGTGAGTGAAGTGAATGGGGAGGTGTAAAGAGAAGGAATGTTAATGGAAGGAAGGGGACCTTGAAGAATTTGCCGGAGGAGTGACGAGTGTGAAATTGCTTCCAAGCATGAACGTCTGATTCAGGTGATTGTGTTGAAGAATGAGAAGAAGATGATTCAAAGTGGTGGCGAAGAGAAGGGTTTGATTCAACTTCTGATCTTAGTTCTTCCCATTCGAAATCTTTGCTGAAATACTCTGCTGCTTCGCTGCTTTCACTCTTCATTCTCCAATCACGCTTCTCTTTTTCACACAAAAAATAAATGTTCTTGATTAATGAATTTATGTTTTAATAAATATTTATTGATTTTTTTATTATAAACTCAAACAATACTAACAAATTATTTCCTAAACTTGGAATGATAAATTACCTTGTTGTGCCATCTTATTGTCTCTGACATGTCAACCTCACCTTTGATCCCAATTTGCTTGAAAGGGATATATAACCTCACGTAAATGTAAAAAGCGATACATTTAAATTTTCATTATAAACAACGGATAGATTTTGCTTGAAAATTTAGGGTGTTCCTTGAATTATAAACTTTGAAACATGACAAATGACGAGACAAGCCGTGTGCAACTCAGACGTGGACAATGTGAGGAGTAACCAAGACTTAAATTATGATATGTTCAACTTCACTTGCTTTCTCTCTTCCGATAACTATTACAGAACGTGAATACTTTTGCACATCGGACGAGCTTAGACACCTCTTAATTCCATTTACTAAACTGATTACGTCTGACTTAAGCCGTATTTAACTAGTTTTTTTTTTCTCAACCCGGATATGATCTTGTTGTGTTCCAAAGATTGCGAGTCAAGAAAACAAGGACTAGAGTGTTCATTGACGTTGTCCACATGTATTATGAGTTCAAGAAAGAAGGAACGATGTTTAACAAATTCTCTGGCAAAATAATGAGGTTTTGGTGCTGACTAAAACTCTTCTATGCAACTCCAAGAAGACATGCAAGGGATGGAGAGTGAAGAAAGGTCGATGGTTATTATTGGATGATGAAGATGATGACCTTAAATTGTGTGAAGTTTGTAGATTGAATCATGAGTTAGTTTTCTGTTATAAGTTGTTTATTGCTCTCTAGTTCTACTTTCTGGAAATTGTATCGATTAGTTTTTTCACTGTTGTCGAGTATAAACAAGTTACCACCAGCAATATGATTATCACCAAGCTATGTATCACCACACTAATATGATATTTTACCAAGGTAAGTAAAGCGTTGTTATGAATTATTATAACTGGAGATCGAAGCTAGATACTATTCAAAGAATTCAACCTCAACTTCGAAGGATCTTGTTGATCTATCAGCACTGTATTATGTCCTTAAAAAAGCATTGTTTTACAGTTCTATATTATGAACCGCGTCACAGAAACTGTAACATTTTGACTGTGACTGGGATAATGATGGTTATGGTTGCTATCACATTTGAATTGTGACTGTATCAAACAAAATTAAACTGTATCAGTATTGCAGCCATAATACAACCACAATCATGGCCACAGCACAATCATAATTTGAAACCTGCACTATATAAGGCCACAATAAGCTGTGACAAAAGACTCAATCGCAGCTACAACTACAAAATAACACGACTATCTTTAAACAATTGGTATCGTTAAAAATTCCAAGTTCTCTATAAGCTATTTTGAGGAACTCAATATATTTGAGACTTAGAAACTGTAGTCACAGTTTTTCACCTGCACGAAGTAGGACCGATCTAAGTTCATCCGCTATCTGATGAAGGAGGATTGGTTTCCGGATCACACCATTCATTCCCGCTAGCATGCATCTATCCTTAACTTGCTCTTCTGCATTAGCTATAAGAGCTATGATCAAAGGCCAATTAGGGCCATTGAACTTCCTGATCCTTGCCGCTACTTCAAAACCACCCATTTCAGGCATGTGAATGTCTAACATGATAATTTTGAATAAGTTACCACCAGAGCCACTTATAGCACCCAGGCACTCAAACCCTGATGACACTGCTGTTACTAGACAGCCCAGCCTCTCGAGTAGCTTCTTTGTCACAATCCTATTTAAACCATCATCATCTGCTAACAAAATCTTGAGGCCTCCAAACAGTGAATTTGAATAATCTTTAGGTGCAAACATGTATCTTTCAAGCGATGGTCCTATCTGAAACTTTAGAAGAAGTGACACGCCTTGCACCAAACCCTGAGAGTTTGGTAATATCCATATATTACCTTGCATTATCTGCATAATATTCCACAATGTAAATAAAGTCAGAATTACAAAAGCAAGCATGCCGTGATTAATTAAATAATTACACGGGGCCCATTTCGTACAGGCCACCCCTGACTCAATAGGCAAGGGACTAACAAGTTCTGATTTGTGGCAAAAAAGAGAGAAATCATAATAGTGCTTTAATAAAATAATTGGATACTATTATGAGTATAAAGAAGTAAGGTCCTACTTTATCAGATTTTAAGGAACAAAAGATGCTACTTTACTATTATTTTTCTATAAAATAAAATAAAATAATGCACCCACCCAACCCCAAAAAGCACAAGCTTTCTTATTGGTCACCTATTCCCATTGATGAAAAGGAAGTGAGATTTTTTGTAGTCTTGTTCATATTGGAATTCTAAAACTAACTGAATGACCTTACAATTCAAGAAAAGACACCACAATCGTTGCAGTTTATGTGTTATTACAATCCTCATGTTTCTCTAATGATGCCTGTCATGTCAGAATCTGCTTTTTCGACTAGCCAGGATATGCTCCTAAAAGAGGAAAGCAAAATGATGTTGATGCATGATCGTGTGATGTAAACTCAAAAGGATCCTTCCAACACGGGGAAAAATAGCTTCTCTGTGATACTGTTAAGATAAAAGGATTACGATAATGTTCTTATTAATTTTTTTATTTTATTTTTTATGTTAAAAGATTTAGGTTATAACAGAAGAGGCTTGTCAGCTCTTAGCTGAAATTAGTATGGAGAGGAATCTACGAAAAATTGTAAAATATAAGTTATCAGTGAAAAAAAGAGTCTCGGCACAACGGTTGGAGTGGTTGCCATCTGACTAGAAGGTACAACAGATCAGTTATTGCCATATGAGATAAGTTATTGCCCTTTTTAAATATAAGTAATCAGTGACTTCAAATGAACAGATAAGTAATCACACACAATTTTACATCCTTAATGAATGGTTTGAAGAAACAAACACTTTCACTAAAGTTTAGAAGCAAGCATGCTAGCATTCATTTTGATCCCAAATGAAGATGCAGGTTAACATTAAATTCATCAAACCAAACAGCATCCTTTAAGCATTAGTGAACAATAAATGACATATTTGATACTCCGACATAACATAGACAATCAAGGAGATTAAGATACACATATATAATATAGACAGTTATGCACCTACCTGTACCAACCTCCTGCACATATTGAAGCTCAAGCCCTCCTTAGATTCACTGTTGTGATTCAGCCTCCTACCAATCTGTTGTTTTGTTGAAATCGGTTCATCTGACTGAGAACTACCAGTAATCTGAAAATCAAATTTTATGTCTACATACTCAACTGGGCTGCTCGATCTCCAAACACCAAATTTTTTGTCGTCCTTATCACCACCCTCGCTTGTAACAAAAACCCGAAAAACAAGATTCCCTCGGTCACGTGTGTTCAACAAATAGCCAATAATATGCATAATTACTTGAAAAGTCCTTGCTTCGTCGCCTAAAACTTTTTCAGGCAAAGACTTTTCGACATCAATTTGAAAACCAAACCCTTGAGACACACACAAGCACTTAGCAATGCAAGTGGCTTCCCTCAACATGGAATGTAGAAGGAAAGGTTTCATCTCTAACTGAAGGCCACCCTTTTTATTTTCAGAAATATCCATTACGTCGTTTACTAAACTCGAGAGAACGTTGCCGACTTTCAACATTGTGTCACCAATAATCTTTTGTTCAGGCCTCATATTACCCTCTTGAAACAATGAAAGCATCCCCACAACTGAATGCATTGGCCTCCTCAGTCCATGGCTCATCACTGTTTGGAATGACTTCCTAGCCTGGCTGGCCATCATCGCGTTCTTTTGAGACTGTTGCAACGCTCGGTTTTGCTCTTCGAGTTTCTCTCTCATTAAATGAGACTCTTCGAGAACCGATGCATGAGAAAGGGCTACGGCCACCTGATCAGCCACCACCTCAACTATCTCCATCTCTGGAGCGGTCCAAACCCTAGAGTTCGAACCTGGAAGAACCAAAACCAGTATAGCATAACATGTATCAACCAACTCCGGCGTCCCTCCTTTGAAATTCGAAACATGAAGCATCGGCATACGAATAGCCGCAACAGCACCCAACTCCTCAGTACTACCACCACCACTACTAGCAGCTCCTAGTTTAGATTCGGGCCTCAAAATCCTAACCCCTTTAGTTTTTCTTATCTCCAACACATCAGGGTCAATCACAGGAATAGAATTATGATGAAAACTCTTGACAGAATCCGATTTCAATTCATGAGTCAAATACATCTCTCTTCTATCATCATTCGGCATCCAAACAGCACAATTATGCAAATCCAAAGCCTTAGAAAGCTCAACAAGTGTAGTATATAAAATCGTATGTTTATCAAGAGACTTCCTAATTTCCCTAGTAAGCATCCTAACATGCCAACTAGCTTCCTTTTGTTTCTTCATGATCCCAACCTCTTGACCCAACTCCATCACATTCTGCCTCAAGAAAATCTCCCTCACCTTAATTCTAAGAAGGAGAGGGATCAAAGGCGGAAGTGTCAATGCCGTTGCACACGACACAAGAGCAGTAAGGAATTTAGCAACAGTAAGGGAAAGCAACAGTTGAAAAGAAGGATGACTATGATAAGAATAAGCATTGAGTAAATGAGTCATACCACATAGAACTATGAAGGCTATGAATTGAAGAAACAACAATTTGAAAGGAACATTTGAACGACTAACAAAGTAAAGAAGCTCAATTGGTATTGAAAAATATGCAATTGCAATGAAAAAATCACTAACTTTTTGACCAACAAGGATTGTATGTATGCTGAAAAGTGCTTCCTCGTCATCACAGTTACAGTGATCATATTCATCAGAATCAGTAGCAGAAGCATAAAGAGTAAGACTAAAAAGCAGTAACAACAGAATAAGAGTTTTCATTACACTAAAGTCAATGACTTTTTTTCTTCCTCTTCTTCTTTCAAAGCATCAAAGAAAAACAGAACCTGATTAGAAAATGACCCAAATGAATGAAGCAGATCGCAAACAAAGACAGACCCAGTTCTTAAAATCTTGAATTATTTATGGGTTTGAGCTAAAGTTTTCAACTTTTTCAATACAACTCTCTCTCTCTCTACCAATTGATGATGCGGTTAACATATAGAGAGAGAAAGAGGGGAAGAACCGAATAAGACAATAGGAAAAGATTAAGAAAGGAAAGTGGGTCCCACGGAGTTGCAGATTTACCTCGTACTGTGCATCCTCCTTGGACCTCGACCTTGTCAAAGTACTATGTTCATGTTCTTTCTACTTCAACTGCGTATGAATGAAGAACCTATCATTCGTTAACATGTTTTTTATTTTAATTTAATTTAATTCTTAAAGTTCAGTGATTATTCCTTTAACAGTGTTTTTATTATTTACTATTGTATGGTTTGTTTACCGTTGGAAATTCTTATCCAAACTTTTTTTTTTATGGAAATTCCTATCCAGTTCCTTTATCATTTGTGTAAAAAAAAAAGTGTACTAATTTCTTGTCAAAAAAAAAGTGTACTAATTTCAAACTTGGTAGATGCAGTTAATCTTTAATCTTTGTACTAACATAGTAAAATTATTAAAAGTGTTTTTTTGTAGAAACTTATCTTGTGGAAGAAAAAAGTAAATTGAAAATTAAAATTATACTATTATATGAGGGATATTTTTCTAGATGATTTCATGTATATCTTCTATCTTATTCTATATATATAATCACAATCATATACAAAGTTTTTGGTATACTTTTTTTCTTAATACAATGAATTAGATAAATGAACCTTGTATTAAAGGATAAAAAGAGAATTAAATATTTGATAATTATTAGTCAAACAAAAAAATATATTTAATAATTATACTTCTATGCTCTAAGAATTGACACTAAATTTTAAATTCAATTCCTTTTTTTTTTTGAAAGAGAATTAAATTCCTTAAAAAGTACTAATATCTTAAATGATTAATATTTTAAAGACCATATGCATTTGAATCAAATAAATTGTTTTGAGGAAAATGTTTTTTATAGAGAGATTGTTTTAAGGATAGTATTAATGATTTACCTTTTCTTTTTCTCAAAAAAATAAATAAATCATTTTTTTAGAGTTACAAACTATGAAAATATACGACTTAATTTCTACTTCTTTATGTTTAGCATATATGTTGGGTAATACTGTGAAGGAAAAAAAAAAGAACTCTTTCAAACAAAAATATTTAAATCAAAATGGATATTCTTTCATAAAAAGGTGTATGGTGCTCAACTGTTCATAAATTGTGTAACACAACATAGGCATATGAAAAATTTATTTTGGTAATTTAAACAATATTATTGGTGTAAAGCATTATCAATTTTGTCGATAGATAATCTTTAAAATTTGATTGATCGACTAGTGGTCACTTTAATGAGATCTTATTGGAGAATGTTAACCAATGTCCCTCAGATATTGTTTAACATTCTCCAATAAAAAAAAACTAACGCGACAAAGTACAGTTTGAGTCTCGACTAAAAGAAGGGAGAAATCTATTTGAAAAAGGTAAAATATAATCCTCCTTTACGTAAAAAGTATTTTTCTGTTCAGTTGCTTACTTCCTCCACATGTTTCAGAGCTTATTTGGATAAGGAGATTCCTCTGAAGGTCTCGTTACTTGTATGGAGTCTTCTTCGAAATCGAATTCCTACCAAAGATAATTTATTTCAAATGGAAATTATTAATAATGATTCAAGACTTTGTGTTGGTGGCTGCAGTGCAGTTGAGACGGCAAACCTCCTTTTTATGGAGTGTAACTTCTTCAGCGCTATTTGGTGTTTCATTAGACAATGGTTTCAGTTTGATTCAGTCCACCCGTTGAACATTTCAAATCATTTTGTTCAGTTTGATCATTCACCATGTGGTTCTAAATTGTGGCGTTCTATTTTACATGTCATATGGTTCTTGTGTATACGAGTAATTTGGAAAAAGAGAAATAACAGAAACTTCAACAATAAGGAAGAAACAATTCAACAGCTTTTGGACAATATAAAGCTACTCTCATTTTGGTGACTAAAGGCAATACATGTAAATCTTACTTTAGGTTATCATAATTTCTTTATTTTTATTCTCTTCATATGCTTTGACTTGTAGTTTGTAATTTGTTATAATTCTGGTGTTCTATTCTGATACGTCTTAAGTTAAGTAGAATATTTTTTGGTTGGTGATATATAAAAGTTAGAAGTCGTAGTGAAAGAAAGAGTAAAATTGAAAAAGTTTGTATTCAAACACACAAATGATACAAAATTTTATTTTCAAACAACACATGTTTTATTTACTTTTATTCCATTCACTTTTT
>Ga0099826_10000980_pt1 | contig 15921 bp, 6 predicted proteins | sample Mtrugardesep15_FD_76830 | JGI IMG/M metagenome (GOLD analysis project Ga0099826, IMG submission 76830) | Root nodule microbial communities of legume samples collected from California, USA - M. trunc garden sep15 | ecosystem: Host-associated > Plants > Roots > Nodule | place: USA: California... | reverse complement strand
AAATTAGCGACATGTTGGTATTGTGGCCCTTACTTGTAGAACAATATTATATTGTTAACGTAAGGATAAAGTTTGGTGGTGTATTTGATTAATTGAGTTTGATCTTAAGCTTTGGTTTGTTTATTCAATTAAACAAACGAACTTGATCGAGCTTGGTGTTAAGTAGGAATGTTCCAAAATAAAGTTTAGACATAAAATGCAATAATTTGTAATACAAATTTTGTCCAGTTGTCTACAAGTTCTAATTCAAGTGGTAAAAATGTCAAAATTATTAGGTTAAACATTAATACTGTGATTTAAACCTCAATATCTACACCTATGCGTGAGTGTCTATCTACTAAAAAAATCGTCGAGCTTGGCATTGGTATGGATCGAAAGAAACATGATCAATCCACACTTCATAAGATTGCTAAAAACCTTTTTTATTTTTTAATGAAAAAAAATATTGTAAATGAGGATAATATTCAACTCTAGACGAAAAATCCAATATTCTTAATTCAGCATTGCTAAAATAGGAGTACTTTGTATATTGTACTTGGACACCATGTATACCATTAACAAATTCTATGGTACACTCAAAAATTTGAGTGTATTGATACACCAAATCCTTAAAATAATAGTTAAATGAGTTATTTTTTGTAGGAAAAAAATATTTCTATCACATATAATTATAATAACTAAATCTTATTTACCAAAAACGTCAACGCAATAAAATTTAAATTTTCTGAATTTTTATTACACATAATAGAGAATTTTGATTATTTTTTACAATAAAATGTAAAAAAAAATAGTATGATTTTTATAAACAATGAAATGATATTTTTTCGAATGAAATGATATTTTCTAAATTTAAATATCAACAAATAACTCCATTTTTCATAAAAAAAATGATAGTTAATGTATAATTTTTAAAACAAGAGTACCGGTACACTTTAATTGGCGGGTGTACCGTAGAAGCTCCCTAAAAAGAGACATTCAATAAGTATCGGTCATTAAGATATCATATGCACGTAGATCCATTGGCCACCAAATAATCTTCTATTGAAGAAACCAACCCCCCTCAGAAAGTACTCTATTTGTCAGCTATGGATTTCAGTCACCAAGTTATTTACACTTCACCATAATGTAAGGGTAAATCGTCAGGATTAGCGATTACAGAGATCAAATTTTAATTGACGCCTAATTGCAAGGACGAAACACGTATTAAAGTCTAACATAATTAGTCCAATTCACTTCATGTCAACAAGGCTTTATATATTCGGATTGTTACAATAAATAAATGTCCTTACTTTAGAAATGTGTTAACATGAGGTTTGCCCATTTTAAAATTTAATGACTTAAGTATGTCAGCTTCCATCTTTATAACCTAACATTATATAAACAAAGATCCATAGAATAAATTTAAATCTACAAGTTCAAACATTAACAAAATTTTATACAATACCAAGAACATGAATAGGATATTTACCTTTGCCGTGTTAGCAATTTTACCGAAATCTGCGGCATTGATTGGGAGGCCTTCTTCATACTTCCTGCAAATTAACTAGAATTAAAATTGTGATGCAAAAGCAATTAACATAACAACATTTATAAAAATGAAAAAGAAATAGATTTTTTGAAGTCTTACGTTGCAATCAGCATGGATGAAACACCAAGCAAATAAAGGTTTGCTCTTGTGACAGATTGAATAGATAGGAACCTATCAATGTAGGAAACTGATAGATGAAGGGTATCATTATGAAGATTGTATTTATCTGCATTCCTGACTATCCAATTCACCAATCTTCCTCTCTTGTCTGTAGTAATCTCAGTCTGAATATTCTCAATATAACCAACCATTGGTCTTGTCTTTTCCTGCAGCTGAGAAACATGTGTCATTGAATCGAATGAAATAACAACCGTTGATGCCAAAGAAAAATAGGAAGAGGTAGCCAATGAAGTAACTAAGATATACGCCAATATACATTGACAAAAATGTTATAATTAAAATAACTTTTGATCAAAACACAATACTGTATGCTAAATACGTATGCACTACAGTTACGTCTCCGATTTTGCAGGGTCCAAGTTTCAAAACATTAGAAAAAGATGCATTACCTCCATTGTGCGAAGATAATGGTTGATGTCAGATGCATAAGGTTCGATAAACTGTTGATCAGTGTTAGGGCTTGAGAGAATTAGAGAGGGTTCCGGAAAGTGTGAGGAATGAGACTTCTTCTTTATACAACAGGATATGTTAGACAATGAAAAAGACAATTTGCGTTTCAAAGAGGAGAGCAACACGAAAAAGTTTCTCATGCGAAGCTAATAAATTCTTCCAATTTTGTTACTATTTTTAGTAGGTTTGAAAGTTTGTTTTATTTAGGGTTTAAGCTTCTTTTTGATCAAAAAAGGTTCCTGTTCTTTGGATTGAGATATGAATATGGCGGTCTATAGAGCACTGTTTCCGCCGCTAATTATGAATAAGTCCGTCCTAAAAACTCAACCTAATTAAATTATATCTCTTTGATGATTAAAACAAAACATCAAATCCCTCATTGTTCGGGTTTTATGAGAAATATTAAAAAAATTCAACCATACATGACATAAGGAAAATAATACCACATATTTTTGCACATTTTCTCTCGCTTCTATCCTTTCAAAACTTGAACCTGCATCACTTTTTTTCTTGATATGTGTGATTTATGGTTAATTTTGAACCAAAATCACTCCTGAATTGGTTTTTCTTTTTTTATATTAAATAAATTATTTCTACGTATTTTCAATCTTATAATTTCATTTTTTTGTGTGGTTACGTACTCAAATTTTTATATACAACAATCCGTAAATATGTATCTTACCCATTATGGATTTTATGTTTATCATATCTTCTAAAAGATTTTTTTTTACATTTATGAAAAAATTGCTATGATAAAATTTTAAAAATTTGTAAGTATTTTTAAAAATAAAAATTAATGTAGTATTTTCATTAAATATATCTTTATTTTATATGTAAAAAACCGTTTAATATTTGCATCGTGATCGTTGCAGATTTTATGTGTGTGTATGCATAAACAAATTCATCTCTTAAAATAAGTATATAATTTTTATAATCCAATGTCCCTACTTACTAATATAAGCTCATAAGGACCGAAATAAAATTAAAATACTGATTTTAATCCATCGCCACAAAATTTAATCTCAGTTTGAGATAAAATAAGATTAAAATCCCCAATAAAATACTGATTTAGTCAATTCTTTTTTTGTTTGGATCAAAAACCCATTTCCGCCATGGATGAGTTAAAAAAAAAACAAAATTTCCCGCTATGGACTAATTTCCCAAACCACCCTTATAACATACAAGGCCATTCACCTTCACCCAATCTCCCATCTTATCACGTAGTTGCTTATAACAATGCTTTCATATATGATGTTGATTGAACAACACAATTGCTGTCAATTGCAATTGGTATATTGTAGTATATTTTTCTCTCCTTTCCCCGTACCTCTCATAAAAAAGAGTTAAGAGACAATAAAGAGAGCAGGAATAATTAAGAAAGATGCGAAGAGGTGACAAATTAAAGATAAAGTTGGGTTCAATCATATAGAGGAAAATTCTTGTATTCTTCATTGCAAAAATAAAAACCATCGAAGTATATCTTATGCATTGTTTACACTTGATGCAATTATACTTCAAACATACATATCATAAACAGTTAAACAACATTATAACTTCCACTAACCAATGTAGTATACCCTATTTTGCAAGGGACCAAACAAATGAATAGTCATTAAGGTTATTGGATTCGGCTCCTCAAAAGTGCTCATTTTAAAGTGTAAAGTTGACAATATGGAGTACTATGTTAATTAACAAATTAAAAGGTAAATATCATAGGTGCATCATATCAAAATAACAAGTTTTTGTTATAATAACAACTTTTGATTTTCTCATTTTTACACTTTATTTTAGAAGATCCTTATCCAATGTTATTAATTAATTTCCCAATTAGAATTAATTGAAAAAGGAAAAAATAAATATGATGAGACTGAAACATAAAAAGTTGAGCTGGTTGAAAAGAAAAGTAAAAGTGAGTTTTTCCTGGTAAAAAACGGTCATACTTTATCAACTTAAAAACGGAGAATTAGAACATTCAGCATCAAACATTGCAAGGGAATGTAAGGAGAAGCATAATCAACAACCCGAATATCTAAAGGAGCTGAGTGGCCACACTAACAAATCCAGTATCAAACATTCAACATCATTCATATTTTGTTAGTTTAATCGAATTTCATTTTAGTTTTTCCCAAAAAGAAAATGTATTTTGGTTCAATCAAGTTGATCTTATTTTTTTTATTTAGTCTTGATTTATAATCTTCATTTTTTTTCTCTTTTTATTTTTTAGTAAATGAATTTGAATTTTAAAAAGATTGGAAAATAAAATTTAACTACAAAAAATAATAATTTTACAAGAAAAATATTATTAAGCATCATTTTAAAACTCGTCTCCAACCTCACAATGTTCTAGGCCAAACCAATCTAAATGTAAAGAATCCTTAGCCCATTCTAACTAAGAATAATGATATTTATTAATACAACTATTTTATAATAACTTCTAAAAAAAACTATTTTATAATAACTTTGTTCTCTCTTTTATTGATTGGTCAAAATAATAATAGAGAGAAAGAGAGAGGAACTCAATGAGAGTACAAGAGAGATGTCCAAAAGTTGTCCTAAAATAATTGTATAAATATCATTTCCATATAAGACACGTGGCCATTGAGCTTCACCTAACCTTCTATCTCACAGTAACACAATGATCGTCCTATCAAACATTTCAGAAAGGATTTACTAGCTGATAACTACATTTTACATTGATGCTTATTCAACAACACAATACATCTACCATCCATTTTCACGACTGCTGTCAATAGCAATATTGGTGCTCTACTACACTTTCATCTGCTTTCCCTATCCTTCTCATAGAAAAATAGAGATGAAAGGAGGAATAAGATTACTAAAAAAATTAGAGACAATGAAGAGAGCAAGAATACTTAAGAGAGACCTGGAGAGGTGACATCGGAAAGGGTTAAAGCATTGAGTTAAGATAAGTGTGTGTTGTAATGGTAGGTTTTGCAAAATTACAGACTCAACATGATTATGGCAGACCCATTGTATCCCCAAACATGCACAAAGATGAGTGTTTCAACTCTAAGGGATAACTCTTGTATTCTTCATGTAAAAATTATAACCATGTGCTATAATATATCTCTTACATTGTTTACACTTGATGCAATTATATTTCGACCATAGAAATCATAAACAATTGAACACTATAATTCCCCCTAACTATTAAAGTATAACAGATTCAGCAATTGACCAAAAATATGAATTTGTTTATCGTGGACAGGACCCCAGAGCATAGGCTGTATTAACAAGTGACAACTTGAACACAGTGAAATAGCCATTAGCAGTACAAGCAGATTATCATCAAAAGTTAACAAGCAGTCAGCACCAGTAATTGGATTACAATATATACCAAGATCCAGTCTAGCAGCATGTGGCCATCAGTACTTGATTGTCAAAAGCCGCATAGCCCCCAAAATTTGAAAGTATCACCACCTATCCCACCACAAAAAGTCCTTTGTATTCGTCAGCAATGAACTTCATTCACAAAGTTAATTGTACTGCATAACTCTTCTTCAAAGTAATGATTCGGTATCTCTGGCGATGAAGGCAGATTTGCCACACATTTTAACTGTTCCATAAAACAATTTCAAGTCAATGAACTTGCAATAAAAAGAAATAACTATTACAAAATAATTGTCATAAGTTAAAACAATCACCTTGTTCTGCTTGTATTTGTCACGAACAGCTTTGAACGATCCTGCCCTTCTTGACATATACAAATCATGTAAAATGATAACACATTCTTCTAAATCAGCCGTTGTGTAACCCAAGCATTCACACAGGGCCGGAGTCTGCAATAGATTCTGAACATTAAGTACTTTGAAACATTACTCTAGATAATCAAAAAAATCAATGTCCATAACAACAAGTATTTACCCAAGGATGCACTCCAGGCCGGATAATAAATCTGGCAAGAAATATAACCGATGCAGCCACAACAGAAGGCAAGAATCTTATACACTCATAGTCCAACAGGCTTAAGTCAGCAAGATAGCTGCACAGATATTCAAACTGCAAATTGGAAGTCTGCAATTAAAGCAAACAAACAATTAGTAAACACAAGACAAGCTTTTGACATCATCAACTAATAGTAATAAAACAATATTTCAACTAACCTTTCGATTCTCACAAGCAATCCCAATAAACCTCCTGAAAGGGAAACATAACAGTTGCACATAAACATGGTCAGTCCAATAACTTCATTTCAGCAATGATTTACATATTCAACATTACAATAAAAAATGTCCTTACTTAAGAAATGTGATGACATTAGGGCTGCCCATTTCAAAATTTAGGGACTTAAGTATGTCCGCTTCCATCTTTAATACCTACAGTAGCAGGAAGACAACAACATACATGAGAAACAAAGAAACACAGTAAAAAATGAAATGAAATGTACAAATTCAAGCAATAACAGATTATGCTTCAAGAGCAATGACATGAATAGGATATTTACCTCTTCCAGGTCATAGGTGTTATCAGTAATTTGGCAGAAATCCACTGCCTTCGGTGGGGTAATTTCTTCATACTTTCTGCATATTTAAAAGCGATGAAATGTAAATGCTTAAGCAAAATGACATAGCAGCAACAAACAACAACCATCAAGCCTCATCACACTAAGCAGGGTCTACTACATGGATCAAACAACACCATAATATTCTATCATCTATCCTATCCCTATCCAACTCGTTAATCTCAAAGGACATGTTTGTATTGGCTTAGTAGATCTTATATGCTGACATAAATTTAATGAAATTGTTTGAAAGAACTTATGAAAACCACGTATGACCTTGTTCATATGTTGTGTCCAGCTTATTTTCATAAGTCCTACAAGATAGCTTATACAAAAATAATTAACTTCACTTTACATATGTTCCTATAGAAATAGCTTATACATGAGCGCTTATCATGACAAGTGCTTGTGTTATAAGCTGTAAATAAGCTATTTATCCAAACAAGGCCTAGATCTTTGTAAAAATAACATAACAACATTTGTAAGAATATAAAAACAGTTGTTAAGGGCTTACGATGCAATGAGCATGGATGAAACACCAAGCAACTGAAGCTTAGATCTGCTGACAGGTTCAATAGATAGGAATCTGTCAATGTATGAAACTGACAGATGAAGCGTCTCGGGAAGAAGTTTGTACTCGTCTGCAACCTCGACTAACCAATCAACTAACGTCTCCCTCATGTTTGATGTAATGCCTCTCTGAACATTCTCAAGATAACCAACCATTGGTCTTCTCTTTTTCTGCATCTGATAAGCATTCAATAAATAAATTTAAACACCCAGAAATTGTAAATAAAATAACAAATTGATTTGAGCAAAAAGAATAACAGTTTATCGAGAAGAGGGATTACCTCCATTGTGCGAAGATAATCAGAGATATCAGATACATAAGGCTGAATAATCTGTTGATTGTCACGTTTGGCATTGGTTTTGGTATAAACCAGCTTATTCAAATTGGAATCAATGGAAGGAAGGGTTGTGGCTGAATTCTTGAGGTTAGGGTTTTTCCTACATTGGAGTTTGTGTGTAGGTTGATAATCAAAATCAGGAAGATTGAGATCGGAAAATTCACCTAAAACAACCCTCTGTCTTTTGGGAACAAGGACTTGTGGTGGTTGTTGATTGGTGTTGGCTCTCTTCTTTGAGGCACGAGTCTCCATCTTTCACTTTCAGAAGGTAGTGAAGTGTTGCTCTGAAAGAGATGAAAATTAGGGTTTGGGAATGGGTGAGGATTGAAGAATGAATGAGTTTTCTGTTTTATATAAAAGAAAGAGTAGGGGGGAAAATTTGTGTTTTAGAAAACAAGAGCAAAACCAAAATAACTCACATGGCGCGCTACTTTTACCCCCTTCAATTAAAAATTCAAAATAATTAAACCCCCCAAAATTTAAAAGGCTTGCGTTGGCTCTACCCGCCCGCGATTAGCCTGATTAAAATTTTAAATTATTTGGTAGCAAATGTTTTTAGAGACTAAATACATGTATTTTTTTTTTAGGAAAATAAACACATGTAATTTTATATTTTATAGAGAGTAGAAAATGCGTATTAGGACAAAAGCAAAATATGTAAATTATATACCGATTAGAAATACATTTAACTTTTTTTTTATATTTAGATTTTCATAAGATTAATTGTAATATCATTCAACGAGAAAAAAGTGAACACTCAATATTTCACTCTTAAAATGACCAGAGCAAAAGGGGTATTTGGATCTTCAAGCCATATATTTTTCCAAAATACAAAACTCTTAACAACTCACCCACAAAAGTACTTAATACGAAGGAGTATACAATGGTGCCTACAAGACTATGAAAATGGACATTTTTATCTAGAAAAGTCACTTTTGTGGTGGCCGGATTAGACCTGATCTTAAGGGATGACATAATAAGATTTCAAAAACAGGTCATTTTTGAGGAAATATGTTCCTTTAATTAGTTGTTAAAAGATTTGGTTAACTATTGAATAAATTACACTTCTCTAAAAATGTTTAAATTACACTACACTCGCCTTCCATATCAAAATATACGCTCTCTTACACAAAATATATTAGGAAAAAATTATACTCCTCTCCCTCAAAAAAAACATGAATTACTCTTAACTATTCAACTTTTTGAAAACTAATCAAGATTATAATTGTGTAAGTCTGGACTTAGGCCCAAGTCAAAATTAGGATAAAGTGACCAAAATTAAAATTTAATAAATAGAATTTTTTTTTTAAGGAAAATTTTATAAATAGAATAACTTAGGCCCAAATCAGATTGGGATAAAATGACCAAAATTAAAATTTTATAAATAGAAAAAAAATTTAAGGAAAATTTTATAAATAGAATAATTTTCATAATTTACACAAATTAACAGCACAATAAAAAAAGTGTTTGACTTTTTTTTTAAAAGTGTTTGACTCATTTGAACGTTGGTGTCTATTGTTAGACCCCACCAACCATCGGCACCATCTGATGTGGATTCCTACGAGCATTCTCTTCCGTCGATCCAACACAGCTAAACCGCTATGAGATCCTCTACCCTCTATGATAATCTGAGTTTTAACACTGTTATTCTTGACTACATAGGTGGTGTATTTGAATTCATAGTCTCGTTTAAATCATTACACGTAGGTAGGAGGAAATAGATTTTAAATCTGAAATCGTTTTTTGCTCCTCAAAACTTATGTCAGACAAAATATATATATATATATATATATATAAAATAAAAAAAATAAAAACAACAACTCCTTTAAATATATAACAACTACATTGCTCACAAATGAATCAAACTAAATTTCATATTAATATCAACATCCTTAAAAATAAAATAAAAAGAATGACAAATAAAAGGCCATGTTTTCCAAAGTTTTAAATGGTTTAAAATAACAATTGCAGAATAATAAAATTTGTTAATATGACTGGCAGGAACATTGTCTTTCATGAATAGGAGTTTTAAATCGTTGATTTATGATTTAAAATATTTAGACTAGAGATTTGTTAACATGACTCGGAGGAACGTTGTCTTTCATAATACATTAGATGAAAGTTAGAAAAATCCATCGACCAGGAGACAGAAATTTGGGGTTCCATGTCGTTCCAATCAGTTTATGATCAAAGATCTTTCAAGACCCCTGTAATCACATGTCATCATGAAGCTCTCTATGTTCATTCTTTCAATTTTAATGTTAACAAGCAACAACAAAAATTAGGAATGTTAAAACAATTTAAACATGAAATGCAATCAATGGTTTTGGCAGTATAAAATTCGTTAAGTTTTGTGATGGCAATTGAGTGGAAAGGAACTTGACGAGGATTTGAAGATTGACAAGATCATATAACCTTTTTTCAATGGTTTTGTACAAGTAAAATGTTTGTCTACAAGTGTATTTTTTACCATTGAATCAAAAAGTATTGTGATTTGAGGCAAAATGTCTCATTTACGCACCATAGAATTGTCTTTTTTTCAATGATATCAATTTATATGAAAAATAAAATGTAAATGAATACAAGTGTTTCAAATCTAGGGGAAAAGTCTATTATTCTTTATTCATCGCTTTAAAAATACATTGTATGTTGCAAATATATGTCTATCCATTTTATGTATTTCTCTAAAACTTATCCTAGGAAAATAGGTTTGTATAAAGTTGGAAAAACACAAAGGGCCATCACAATTTGTAGTACTACCAGACTAGCATCAAAAGAGATAGCCAAACAAAATGAGTAAACAAGTAATCATATGCACAGAGATCCAGGTTCAAGTATCTAAGCCACCAAATAAATTTTGCCTAAGGCTAACTAAGTTGATTGCCAAACACCACTTAACCCCTAAGACAACATTTCCTTCATAATACTCCACTTCAAAAAGTACTCAAGATCCAGATTGTCACTCTTCTTCAAAGTAATGATTTGGAATTTCCGGTGATGAAGGAAGGTTTGCCACATTTTTGAACTGTTTCAAACAAACACTTCAAGTCAATCAACTTGCAATAATAAGAACCAGCTATATATAAACTATAACAAAGAAAGACTAAAACAATCACCTTGTGTTGCTTGTATTTCTCCCTAACAGCTTTCAATGATGCAGCCCTTCTTACCAAATACAAATCATGTAAAATCAGAACACATTCCTCCAACTCAGCAGATTTATAAAACAAGCTTTCACTCAATGATGAAGTCTGCAATAGATTCTCAACATTAAGTGCATTGAAATACAGATATTACTTCAATTTTTTAAAGAAACAAATGGATTATTAAAGTACATAACATCAAATATTTACCCAAGGATGTACTTCAGGATTGATTATGAATCTAGCAAGAAAAACAACAGATGCAGCAACCATAGAAGGCAAGAATCTTATACATTCATAGTCTATCAAGCTTAGCTCAGCAAGATAGTTGCACAGAAATTCCATTTGCAATTTTGAAGTCTGAAATTGAGAATTTATAACAACAAATCAATAAACATAATAAAAGCTTTTGAGCACATGACCAATAAACATATATTAATGAACTATTCAATTTACCTTTAGATCCTCAGTTGAAAACCCAATATACTCCCTGAAACACAGTAATTGCACATAAACACATAATTAGTCCAATTAACTTCAATTCAATTAGGCTATAGATATTGAAAATCTAACAATGTTAAAAGTGCCCTTACTTTAGGAATGTGTTAACATGAGGGTTGCCCATTTCAAAATTCAATGACTTAAGTATGTCAGCTTCCATCTTAATAACCTACATAAACAACAATTATCATTATAAACAAAGATCAATGGAAAAAAAAAAATTAAATCCACTAATTCAAAGAAAAACAAAATCTGATACAAGTTTTTAGAGATGAATATGATATTTACCTGTTTCAGCTCATAGGTGTTATCAGTAATTTGGCAGAAATCAATAGCCTTTGGTGGGGAGATTTCTTCATACTTTCTGCAAATTTAAAAAGTAAAAAATTTGTAAATACAAAGGCAAAATAACACTAAAATTACAAAAACATTACACAATTTTTGAGATCTTACGATGCAATGAGCATGGACGAAACACCGAGCAACTGAAGCTTAGATCTGTTGACAGATTCAATAGATAGGAATCTGTCGATGTATGAAACAGCAAGATGAAGGGTTTGAGGGAGAAGCTTGTATTCTTCAGCAACCTCAACCAACCAATCAACCAATATCCCTCTCATATTTGCAGTAACACCTCTTTGAACTTTCTCAATGTAACCAATCATTGGTCTTCTCTTTTTCTGAACCTGAGAAAACAATCAAATCAAAAATTCAAAAACCTAAAAACCCAAAATTAAAAATAAATTAACAAATCAAATTGAACAAAAAGAATAAAAATTTACCTCCATTGTGCGAAGATAGTGGGAGATATCAGATGCATAAGGCTCAAAAATCTCTTCATAATCAGATTTTGCATTGTTTTTGCTGAAATCTGGCTTATCGAAATTGAAACCAGGTAACAAACAAACAGCATCACATTTCTTTGGCTTAAGATTCTTCCATGTTCGGCGTTTAGGAGAAACATTGAGATTTGGTAAATTGGGAAGATCACCCAAAACAACCCTTTGTTTTTTGTTGTTAAGAACAATTGGTTCAGCATTAGCCCTCTTCTTTGAAGCACGAGTCTCCATCTCAGCTCAGGTTGAAAGGAGAGAGAAGAGGGTTTGTGAACTGAGATGAAGGAAGAGATGAAGAAATGAGACAGTGACATTGTGATTATATAGGAATGAGATTTGGTCGGAAAGAGCGGTTTCAGACAAAATGAAAATGTTGGCGCTATTGAGGTTGTCCTGAAAATTTTAGGATTTAGTTTTAATTTTGGTTTTGAAAATTTGGGTACTTTTTAATTTTAATGAAATTTTCGTGTTGCCGCGCCTATTTTCATTTGTTTTTTATTATATTGCCGCCTTCAATTTCGCTCTGCTGTCCAAACCCAAATTCAAATCAAAAAATAAAAACATCTTAGCTTAGTAGCTTCCAATTCAACTAATGTGTGGAAAGAAGTTATGATAGTCAATCTATCAAAATTTTAATAAAAGTTCTTAATTATTTACATTAACTTTGTTCACTGATATGATATGACAATAAATGTATACTTTTTTTTTGACAAATATAAATGTTAAGAGGCTGATATTACAATAATTAAGTATTTTTAGAGATTAATATGAAAATGATAATGTAGACATTTTAACGTAAGAGTATCCATAATGAAGACATCAAATTTAACTTAAGAGCATTCACAATAAAGACATCAATTTTGAGTACATAAAATAGGTTATACATATACACATCACTTATTTATAATTTTTTTTTAGCAGTATCTAATAACCACTCAATCTCTCTAATCTAATATATCACACAAAATTCTTAAATGGGATCCACTAAGAGCATCCACGATGGAGACATTCATTCTAGGGTACATAAATGAGTCTCACGTGTACGAATCATTCATTCATAATTTTTAATAGTATTACCTAATGATTAATCAATCTTTCCAAACCAACATCTCACACAAAATTTTGATACGAAAACCACTAATTAACTATTAATAACTTTAAATCATTATATTTCAATACTTTAATATTTAAAAAATATGGGTCTCACTTGTTATTAAAAAAGTGTATGCAAAAATAATTAATTCAATAGAAAAATATTGTGGGTCCCACTTAAGAATGAGATGTTTGTTTGAGACTCTGCATCCTACATGACCCCTAAAAATATTCTCCACGATTGAGGTACCTGATAGCTATCGGGTCTTAAATGTTCGAGACCCTCTCATCGTGGATGCTTTAATAAATTGTCAATAACTTTATATTATTATATTTGAAAATTTTAATATTAAAAAAGTGCGAGTCTAACTCAAAATTTGAGGTCTTAAGTGGATCTTTCAGTTTTCTAAAACCCCAAAAACTTTTTTTCTCAATAGATAACCTAATAGGCACCAAGTCTTAAAGGTGTGTTTGGATGGAGGATTTATGAGGGGAAGGGAGGGGAGGACTTGCTTTTCTTTTTTAAACTACGAACATTATAAAATGAGTTTTAGAAAATTGAATTCACAACATGATAAATGATTATATTCTTTCAAAAATAAATTGATTATATAATACTTCAAAAACACTTAATTTCTTTTAAAAAAACATTTAAATTGTTCGTAATTTAAAAAACAAAAGTGAATTCTCCCCTCCCTTCCTAAACCCTCAATTCAAACATACCCTAAAAGTTTGAGGCTCGTCCATTGAGGATGGTCTAATGGACTATTTTGACCAACATAATGCACAATCAAATACTATTTTAAAATTTCGATACATTCAGGAATTATCATTGTTACTTGTTATACATTCAAAAACCAAAATGATTGTTGCCCATTCGACTAGTTGAAAATAAGGTTTATTAAGCAAGTGGTAATGGAATGTGGGTAAAGTTGTTAAAACCTTGCTTTAAGTCTATTGACATAAAAGAATAATCTAACGAAAAATGTCTCATATACTAAAATGTCTCATATACAGACAGAAATGTCTCATATACTAAAATTTACAATATATTCGGAGTGAGCCTGTTTTCACCAACATTGAGCCTATCTCCAACATCCCCCGCAATGCACCACTAAAACTATACCAAGCCTATCATTTTCTTCCATCACCCTCCAATACCACTTTTCCAAAAGAACCACGTTAAATTTTTCAATTCTCACAACCCTCAATCCTCCAAACTATTTTTTCATGCAAATAGTATCTCGTTTGATTCAAGTTGTTTTCCTAAAATCCCTATATAAAAAATAATTAAATATTGTTTTGATAAAAGAAAAGAGACATGTGAAAGCCTTAAAGAAGGAAAGAAAATATACCTGAAGAGAAGACATGACAAACTTCAAGAGAACCATGTGATTTCCCATAGAGAAATGTATGTTCTTCCAACCTAATAGTTTAGATTTAATATGATCAACCAAATGACAAAAAAAAATTAATTTACGAGAATCATCGCCAATTGGTAGACCAAAATAAGAGTAGGGGAGAGATCATGTTTTAAAATTCAGCACTGTTGAAGCCTCGTCCAACCAAGTGCTAAAAACATTTACCCCAACCAACTGACTCTTAAGACCCGAGATCACCTCGAATAAAATTAGGACAACTTTTAGATATTTTATGTTTACCCATAATTTTTCACACATCAACAAAGTATCGTCTGCAAATTGAAAATAGGACATCGTAACACTGTTGTCATATGTGTCAGCCTTGTACATAGAAAAAAGGTCCTCAACTACAATGTCTTTCATCATAATGTTCAAACATTCTGCCATAAGTAAAAAAGGAAAGGTGAAAGTGGATCCCCTTGACGGAGCCCTCATTGAAAAGAGAACCCTGTTGTCGGCCTGCCATCAACAGGAACAAAAGTTGCAGCGGTACTAATACACTCCTTAATCCACTTCCTCCACAACGTTAGGTAATTCATTTTATAAAAAACAAACATCCAGACAATTAAAATCCACCGAGTCAAAAGCCTTCTTAAAATCGACTTTAAAAATATATATTTTATTTTTTTTAGCTTACGTGCTTCGTCCATCAATTCTTTAGCAATTAGTATATCGTAAAGAATTTGACGACCATGGATGAATGTTAACCGCTCCTCGTAAATAACCAAACTGATCACTTTTTTTATACGATTAGCTAGAACTTTAGATAACACCTTATACAGACACCCAACTAAGGAAATTGGTTGAAAACCATATAATATTTGGGGACTATCCACCTTAGGAATAAGGACAGTGAAAATATTGTTTCACCTCTTCTAGACTAAACGATATCGTGAGATTACCACCCTGAGCCATGCTTAAAGATTTGAAATCAAAATTATCCACTCTTGGCCTCTCAAAAATACCAGACTGAAAATGAGAATCAAAATGATTAAATATCGCTTATCGTACATTAGGTGCCCCTTCCACTTGAATACCATTGACATTTATATAGTTAATTGCATTTGACCGGTATCTAAAAGACAACATACCATGAAAAAAATTGTATTAACATCACCCTCTTTCAACCAGCACAATCTCGAGTTCTTGCCAAATAATGTAAATTCGCATATAGGGAGTGAGGCTCTTCCACCTCATCCACGTTTAGATCGATATGCCTCATCCCCCCTTTAAATTTATGGAAAATTTTTGTTCTTTCACATAAATAATCTGACCTTTAATATTTCTAGTATGTTACTGATGCCAAATTTTTAGATTGCTTTTAATCAACTTAAATTTTT
>Ga0099826_10000979_pt1 | contig 15928 bp, 6 predicted proteins | sample Mtrugardesep15_FD_76830 | JGI IMG/M metagenome (GOLD analysis project Ga0099826, IMG submission 76830) | Root nodule microbial communities of legume samples collected from California, USA - M. trunc garden sep15 | ecosystem: Host-associated > Plants > Roots > Nodule | place: USA: California... | reverse complement strand
GGTGTATTGGGAAAAACCCAAGTCCCACATCGGATAGATAAGACTCTTGATAAGAGTTTATATAGAGGAGGCAATCCTCACCTTACAAGCCGGTTTTGTGAGGTTGAGTTAGGCCCCAAATTTCAACATTATGAGACAAGAATCTGGTATCGTGGAACTGTTTATGTTGAGAATCTTGAGATAATTGGATAACTTTGGTTAAGCTCGGATTTGTTTGAACCGGAGTTATTAATTGTGTGCAGTAGCAACACCACAGCAATTCGAAGATTGGCACAAATATCTAGGTTGGACAGAAGTGAATAATCTGAAACATAGTGCTTATAATTTTAGATTAGCCTCGGGTGAATTTATAGAGCACGACATTCCCATTCCTGTTTTGTTATTGTTTGCTGATGATGCTTCTTGCTTTAAATTGTTTCAACCAGTCCCTCTAAAAAAACTTGAATGAAAAAGGAAAAGAAAACAAATGATGGAGTAAGGAATTCAGCATTCAGCTATTCTATATCTATTTTCATCATAGTCAGCAGTTGGGCTGCCTGAGTTTGTTCAATGAATGTAGTTCCTACATATATAGTTCCTATATATCTTTGTTATTTATGATGTAATACAATTTATACATTTGCAATATAACTATGGTAATGTTTTGCACAATTCTTTTCCCTATTGACGTCTTTATTTGTTTCAACTGTGATATTACTTATTTTTTCCTTATTGAATTTCAGCGTGTCAAGGTCTACCGTCTGAATGATGATGGGAAATGGGACGACCAGGGCACTGGGCATGTCACTGTTGATTATTTGGAGGTTAGTACACTGTACATTGTAAATAGCGGGTACTATATAAATGTTCGTGTGTGTACTCACACCTTTCGATGGGAAGTTCATGCACGACTTCCCCTTATTGTCTGGTTATTCGTATTCTCAGGGGCTTTTACCTTTGCATTTTGAATTATAATATTAATTGCAATTCATAAGATATAATCTCGTTAAGGATTTACCGATAGGTACTGGTTTTCCTCATTGTCTGATGACAGTACATCTTCCTCCCTCTCCACATGATTATATTACTCAAAAGAAATAGGTGTTTGATTGGTCTTGTTATTACATTCTATTACATATGTATTTGAAGTTGGTTTTCATTTTTTAATTGGATAAATCTTAAGCTTCTTGCATTTAAAATGAATGAAATATCATGACATCTCAAAATGCAGCGATCAGAAGAGCTGGGCGTATTTGTTTATGACGAAGAAGACAATGAGACTATACTTTTGCATCGCATAATTTCGGATGATATTTACCGAAAACAAGAAGGTAATTGATAGCTATTATTTTCTCCTTTTAAAAAAATTTGGTAGTCATGCTTTCTGTTGCTCATCAATGATTAGTAGTCATCTGTTCATGCTTTAAAATATTTGAGGATTCATTTTATATAGTGGTTTGATTGAAGATTTTCTTTTATCCTTTAGACACAATTATTTCATGGAGAGATCCAGAATATGCCACCGATCTAGCGCTAAGCTTTCAAGAACCTGGTGGATGCTCTTACATATGGTTGCTAGTGACTTTCTAAATTTTAATTTCTTCACACTTTTCTTTGGGTTTTCTTCCTTCATGTGGAATTGATCTTAATTCCTATGCTTGTTTTATTTAGGGACCATATTTGCAACGTGCAAAGGAATATGCATTTTAATACTTTAAATAGTAAGTAATGCAAAATTTGAATACAATTTTTTCTATATTTGGATAATGTTTGCATGTTTTTTATTTTTTTTTTATTTTTTTATCATTTGAATATTAATTAACTCCCAAGTTCCCAACATTAGTTTTCATAGTACTTAGTCATCACGACTATTTGTTTATTGAATTTCTCTATTTTATTTAAGATTAGAAGTTTTTTTTTTGGGCGGGATTTGAAGTTTTGTATCCCTATAAATAGGAGTTAGTTTTTTGAAGTTATTGTCAACGATGTTCAACTTTTTATTATTTCTCTTTTCTCCTTTTATCGAATAACCATACTTAAACAGCATCTTTAAATATTAGATATTCAGAATTACAAAATCAGTTAACGATTATCAATTTTGTTAACTGAATATTTTTTATCTTAAATAGTCAACACTTGTCAGTTATAAATGATGTTAATGTTACTATATCTTTGGTTCAATCAATGATTTATTGATCCTATACGTTGATTGAGTCAATGCCAATCTGAGTTCTAGCATTGCCTTTATACTACTAGCAAACTTAGCCATGTCACCTAAGAGTTCTTGTTGACAATTTCTTTGGTTATATATATATATATAGGACCTGCTGATTTATCTATTTATTGTTGCCGGTTATCCCGCAACCGATCTTACTGTTTATTTCGTATATTTCAGGTGAGGCATTTCACAGTGTAAACAGTGAGTTGAGGGAGTTGCCTGCAGTTGAATTATCAACACTTCCATTGATTCTTAAGGTTTGGATATATGCTTTAATCCGCTCATTTTTGTTTCTACTTTTTATTTATCTATGGATCTGCAATTTTATCATGTTTTTATTTAGGATTATCTCTTTATTTGGAATCTGACTTCACGCAGATCAACTGTGGCCACAACTTTTTGTTTTTAATCTTCCAAGCCACAATTCCGAGCGAAGTTTAGAAGTGCTTGTTTTATCACTTTAACGTGTTACCACCTTAGTTTGTTTAATGGCATTGCATCAATTCCAAGTTTCTGATGTATCTCCAAACAATTTCGCTGTGCAATCATCAATAGTTTTGTGCTGCATAATGAATCTAGTTTTGATTTCTGATTTTGATACACACATATGTTATGTTGGTGTTTTTTAATGGCATATGTTATGCTGGTGTTGCTTTTATGTTATTGCTTATTGCCTTCTGAGAGGAGAAAACAGATTCACAAGATTCATGGCCAACTATACGTTATGATACAATAAATACAACCATAATACAAGACATAAAATTAGTATGAAGTTAAAATAGAAGCACATTTTTTAAGATAGAAGAGAGGATTTTATAGATTTGTAAAGGTTTAATTACTCTTTAGGTCCTTGAACTATTTGAGAATTTTTAAATAGGTCCCTAACCTTTTTTTTTTAATCGGATCCTTGAATTTGTTAGTACTTCCCTATCCCTAATTCCCTTTGAAAACAAAACTGTCTTAAATATAAGGCCTCCAAATTATTAGGTGCATTTATTACTTCTTTTCACACATGATCATAATTAATACTACTAATTGTTCTTGGAAGATGAAAAGTAAACATTTGATACATCTGTACACAAAAGACAATAGTTAAGCACAACATGTACATTGATTATACTACCAAATTTTCTTAATACATGTGAAAAATGGGGAGGGGGGTTATGAAAAGGGACAGAAGGAGTAATTTGTATTTAGGCCCTTAAAAAACAAAGTTTTTAATTGGGTCCCTAAAATTTTAAATGATTTGTAATTAGGTCCTTGAATTTTGGGACCAAAATACTAATTACTTATAAGTTTAGGAAGGACCTAATTAAAAATCAATTAAAAGTTCATGGACTCGATTAAAATAATTTAGTTAAGGGATCTAATTAAATATTTATGACAAATTCAGGGACTCGATTACAAATATTTGTAGTCTAGGGACCTATTTAATAATCTAAAAATAATTTAGAAACTTAGAGAGTAATTAAACCATTTGTAAAATACCTGTAGAAGTATTTGAAGTGTTTGGCTTAGTATTTGTTTCATAACGGCATATAGAACAGACATGGTTCTTGTTTGAAGTATCTTGACTTCTTGGTGGAGTATTTCGGCACTTCCAGCAAATGAGTTTGACTACTTTGCTGTATAGTTCTAACCATTATTTCTTGTTTTTAAAAGCTTGCATTTATGACTTGAATGCGATTTGTCGTCGTCATCATCATTATCACCATCTTTTCTTTCTGTGTTCACAGACTGTGGTCGAGAGTGGCATTACGGACCAGTTGCGACTTACAGAACTTATATTAACTGATGTAAGCTAAACTTGATTTCTAGTTTATATGCTTGTGATGTGTTCATAGAGTATACTGGTTCCCCTCATTCTGCATGATTTGATGAACTCTCACAATCAATAGAAATCAGCCATGAATTGAAGTATTAATTCAATCAACAAAAAAAGTCCATTAATAAAGTTTTTATCATTTCATTCCGAGCAATCCCATTTGGTACTTTTCGTATTGACAATTTCAATAACTTCAATTTTGTTTGTGGCGGTTTTTAGTATTACTATGGTGGAGTATTGTGTAAGCTGGAACTAGGAATTTCTTGTCCCAAATATATGTCAAAATATTTATGCATATTGTTGGTTGTGGACAGCCTTTACAAAACTTTTATTCATTTGTAATAAGCAATCAAGGACCAAAATGATAAAATGGGCTAGAAATTTATATGAAGTCATGTATGACTTTTCATTTATGCAATCTGTTTAGATTGATAAAAATACGGAATATTATTTCATATTCAAATGTTCGTAGAGTCATAGACATAGGTTATAATATTTAGATTAAGGTACATAAATACTTAGCATTTTCCAAATGTGCCCCAGGGCCACTAGTTAGCATTTTTGCAAATACCATTAATGACCATTCTAAAATTAAGCGAATAGTAAAAATATGAGGAAATACAAACAGCAAATTTAACATGGACCACCACCATGAATCACCTACCTATTATGGTTAACCATGAAAAAAATTCACCTAATACAATAGCCCATCTTGTTTGCATACTCAGAGTGTTCTTGTGCTGATTTTGTTCATTTTTTGATTGCATTGTTCATCTGTATGCCAGAGTGCGTTAGAATCTTTTGTAAATTTCTTGTTCATCCTGTGCTTCCTCTCATTTATATTTCTAATGCAGCAAGACTTTTTTCGGAAGCTGGTTGAAGTATTCAGAGTTTGTGAGGATTTGGAAAATATGGATGGCCTTCACATGGTTTTCAAAATAATGAAAGGGATCAGTCAGTATCCATATTTTATGCCATTTTGATTTCCAACGCTTAATTGACAATTTATTCTTGTTACAATTTTGACATATTTTTGTTCTGATGCAGTTTTGCTTAATAGTACACAGATTTTTGAACGAATGTTTAGTGATGAGTTTATAATGGACATAATTGGTGCTCTTGAATGTAAGTTTATAACATGATTTTTTTTTTCTTTCTATTATATGTTATTTCACTGTGTATTTAAACCCCAAAAATGATTTTTTTTTCTTTCTTGAAACTCTTTTGTTTTTTTCTCTGTTATTTCAGATAATCCAGAGGTTCCTCGTGCTCAACATCATCGTGAGTTCTTAAAGGAGCATGTTGTTTTTAAGGAGGTCTATTTTGTGATCTTATTACTTTCTTCTATTGTGGGAGAGAAGCAAGGTGGTAGATAGACTGAAGAATGTTGAACTTACTATGTTCCTACTGTGTTTTTCAGGCCATACCTATAAAAAATTCAACTGTGTTATCAAAGATACATCAAACATATAAAATTGGTTTTTTGAAGGTTTGGCTCCTTCTTAGACTTCAGTTTTGCTCTCTCTCTCTCTCTCTCTCTCACTTTCTTTCTAATAAATCTGTGTTTCTTGTCTGACTGCTTTCAGGATGTTGTTTTGACTAGAGTATTAGATGAGGCAACTGCTGCAAATCTCAACTCTATGATACATGCAAACAATGCCACTGTAAGATTTTGATTAGAATGGAAAGAAGACTTCTATTTTAATATATTGATTGTTATCTTTAGTTTTGACTGCATTGTTACTTTTTAGGTTGTTTCTTTATTGAAAGATGACAATGCATTTATCCGGGAGTTCTTTGCTAGGTTTAAATCTCCAACTACCTCTCCGGAATCAAAGAAAAATATGGTAAAGTCTTTTGTTTGTCTTAGCGTTGGCAACATTCTTGTACATTTATCCGAGATTGTAGTTCCTTTGTTTCACAAGTTGCAGAACTTCAACCAGAACCCAGTTTGAGGCGTATTTTTTATGATGTGTCACATTCATTAATGATGTGGATTTACATTTGATGATGTGACATTGCTGATTTGGACTGGAAATGCGGATTTCAGAAGGATAGGTTTACATTTGATTAAAAAAAAAAAGTTGTAACAGGGTTTCTGGTCCAAAATAGAAATGTCACACCATCAAATGTAATTCAACATCATTACTAAACATGACATGTCATAAAAAATAAGACCCACATTGGGTTCTCTAAAAAAATCTTGATTCTTGTGAAACTGGGGGGACTAAAATCCTGTTTCATTTGAATTATAGAGACCAAAAGTGCATTTAAGCCTAATTGGAAATATGAAAATAGAGAGTGGACTGGGATGAGCCTTACTTAACTCAAAAGGCTACCTTTAGGGTGAGAGTTATACAAGTCACTGGTGTGTATTTTGACGTTATACCTTAGATGTGTGGTCTTATGCACGCTATCAGGCTAGGGTTAGACATTTCGAGATGTTAAGATTGGGATATAATAGGCTGTGATTCCATATTATATTTGACAGCAAATTAGCCAAAAAATAGGATCAGTTCAACCCTAAAACTAATAGTATTATAGCCATATAGTAGGAAATATTTGACACTGTTTTTTTTGTGTCCAATTTTTCCTAAGCTTGAAGGTGAATTTAGAATTTTGGCTTTACTCAACCCCAAATGTTGGCTCATGTAGCTAAGCATGTCCACCACTTATGACCCCCCTAATTTGGTGATATTACTAATATTTGGTCTGCAAAGTTTGTTGGACTGAACATTTGTGGGTAGTCCAGCAACAAATGCCCTCTTTGAAGTCAGGCTCGGTCTAACTCATATCGAAAAGTTAGCTCATGGGATTGAGGGCTACCCACTAGTTACAATAGGTAATTTAGCCATATCATTAGACAGTGTGAGATCTCAACAAGAGGAAAGGTATTAGAAGTTCTTAGAATTTGTGGTTGGGCCTAACACAGCCCCACAAAACTGGCTTATGAGGTGAGGATTTCCACCACTGATAAACACTTGTTCGGATCATCTCTCATCCAATGTGGGACTGTTTAACACACCCCCTTACACCCAACACTATTGAGTTTGGTGCGTGGGTATAAATGGTGGGTGGTCCGATAGCGGAAATCTAATAGCAGGTGACCCAATGGATCTTTGAGGAGTCTCTAATACCATCTTAGAATTTGTGTTTGGGCCTAACACAACCCCACAAATCCGACTTGTGAGGTGAGGATTGCCCCCTCTTGTAAACATTCGTTCAGGCCATCTCTCATCCAATGTGAGACTCTTTAACAGAAGTATTGCTTCTGCTCATTGCTTATCATCTTAGAACAAAACCAAACAGTGAAATTTTTGTTCATTATATTTTTATGAGGTGTGCTAGTGTGTTGAAAAGTGTGTGCTGCTAGTATTTTCTTCTTTGTGAAGTGCTAGCAACACACTTTCCAACACATTCTCTTTTATTGGTTAAAATACACACGTGTTCTACCAAATTATGTGGGTCGCATATAAATTTGGCGGGACCCATATGAATTTTAACCAATAAAAGAGGTGTGTTGAAAAGTGCGAGTGTATTGCTAGCATTATTCTCTCTATTTTTTTTTCTTCCAAAAAGTGGTGTCACAAATGAGTTTTACCATAATGGTGTGATCTTATAGGGAAGTGTTCGTAAAGATCAATTGTCTTGGGAACTGAGGTTGAGCTTCTCATTCGTTCAAAAGGAATCATGCTTGCTCAAGTTTAATTTTTGTATTCTTATAATCTGTATTAAGGAAGAGTTTTCTTCTATCTTGTACTTTCAAACTTCCTTGACGTTAATGCCAGAATTCTTTTAAGTTGACTTCACTGCTGATGCTTAATTTTGTTTGTTTTGCTTCTCTAAAAATGGATAGACCAATTTCTTGCATGAGTTTTGTGGTTTAAGCAAGAGCTTACCAATGGTACAGCAGCTTCGACTTTTTAGGTATGTAGCATCTGGAGCGGTACAAGTTTACCCGCAGCATCAGCCTAGTACGCAATTTGTTTTCTCCAATATTTTGTAATCGGTTGCTATTGTTTGTTTGATTGCCTTCTTTTAATTACTTCTCAAGTTTGCTTGTCTATTTTCTTAAGAAATATTTGCATTGACTATCTAAAATTTTGGTACTGCTTTTATTGGAGTTTAATTGCGGAGCTTGCATAGGTGCATTTACTTTGGAAATTTGATCCTGCACACTTGTAATTTTTAAGCTATGACTATACTTTTTAAAAAAAAATAAAAATTAATTAAGCTATGACAATACTTGGTTTACAGAAGATTTGATAACGTCAGTTTGGTTTCTTCACAATGCTTAGCAAGCTTTAATTAGTATAAAAAAGCTCCAAAAAGCAACTTTTGACACATAATTATTAGAAGTCATGTTTAATATGTATATGTAAGTTCAGTTCCTTAAAGTTAGAACATAGATCAAACTTTCATTGGTTAAAGTTGCAGAACTATGACATGTTGCATTGATGCCAAACTGATTCGGAATTCCTGATTAGTTTTTCATTCATTGTATGTAGAGATATGGTAAATGAGGGCATCTTTGACACTGTTACCGATGTCTTGCAAAGTGAAGACAAGAAGCTTGTGCTTACTGGGTATAGTAACCTTGATCATATGATCTGCATTATCCTTTTGACTATTCTGATTTTACATTCTTTGTGATCAATTTCTAAGAGGGAATTGCTTCTATGGTTGCAGAACAGATATTCTCATTCTCTTCTTGAATCAGGATCCTAATCTTCTCCGATCCTATGTGGTTCGACAGGAAGGAGTCACACTTCTTGGACTGTTGGTAAGTTCTTTCTATGCAAATTGGTGACATGTTCTTTCTAGATGATATGCATGTGTAAACAAACAATTGAAATCAGATGACTTTGGTGGTGTGTTTGTTGCCAACTTTGTGCATGTGTATCACATTATGTTTAGCTGTGTCTACTACTGATAAGATGCTATAGATAGATTCCTTGATGGTTGATTCCTTGTTAAGATGTATGTTGTACTAGCAATTACATATATAGGAGTTCAACAATCTAGTTGAACTTAAAAGTATTTCCTGTCAATTCTGAATCCTGAAATAATTTTTCAACTTTTATTAGAGTATTTTTAGTCTCTTTCTGTTTCCTGTATTTTCTTTTACTTTCTAGCAGGGCTCATATTCTTTTGCAAGGAAATATGGAACATGACAGCATGGTTTTTGAATATTTCTCATTTTTGTTAAAGGATTTTTGTAATGTACAGGTTAGAGGAATGGTAACAGATTTTGGGGACGACATGCATTGCCAGTTTCTTGAGATTCTTCGCATTCTTTTAGACTCATCTACATTGTCTGGCGCACAGGTTCAAGTTTCTGTTATTTTTATTGATCTCTCAATCTTGCCTTGCGTTGTTGCTGATATTTACTTAACCAAAATGCTTCTCGGCTAAAATATATCTTAGTTTGTGCTTTGAATTATTTTTGTGAAAGAGATTTTTTTAACCTTAATTATAATATGTGAACTTAGGTTTAACATTCTGAAATAACCAGTTTTTTATCATACAATATAGTCACCTTTACGTTTTGTTTGGCAGAGGGACACTACTATTGATATTTTCTATGAGAAGCATTTGTGTCAACTGATCAAAGTGATAACAGCTTCATGTCCTCCAGAAAATGTCGCTAGTGCGAGCAACAAATTCATAGACCCTGACAAAGGAGACCAAAATCACAGTGGGACAAAGCCAGAGATTCTATTGAACATATGTGAACTACTATGCTTCTGTGTTCTACACCACCCATACCGAATAAAGTATTTCCTTGTTGCTTTGCAAAAATCAGAATTAACTTTATGTTGTTGATTATTTGGAAATTTAATTGTTTTCTCTTTGCTCCTTGCAGGTGCAGTTTTCTTCTGAATAATGTGATTGATAAAATTTTGTTACTGACACGAAGAAGAGAAAAATATCTGGTTGTTGGTGCTATTCGGTTTGTTCGTACCATTCTCTCTCGTCATGTAAGCTCATACTTTGTGTAGATATTATCTCAGTTTTGTCATTGGCAACTGCCAGAGCATAAATATCCACGCTGCCCCAATAAGTATATATATTTCATCGCCCAGAGCATGTAATTGCAATTATATGGTTCATAAGGGTCTTATTACCCTGTCTAGAGTGAAAGCAGGGCATTCCTCCTCCCCTTAACATTGTATAACAAACTCTGATTACTGTGTATTTGTAGTTTATTTTTCTTCATATCCTCACCTAATCTGGGTGGAATATTAGAAGTTTGTATCAGGTGAAACATGTAACTCATTCTCTACTGGCTTAGAAGTCATTACTAACTGTTATTTTCTTCTCGTTAACTATGTAACCACGTTCTTGTTTAGAGGTTCTTGTCTGCTCTAGATTCTTTCCTCTTGCAAAATCTTATCAGTGACTAAGTTGTACCTTGTGTCATTTTGGTGATCGCCTCCTTGCTCTTCTTTGTTGAAGTGGAGTTAATGATCAGATGTATACTGTAAATACTTGCAGACTACGTATGAGGACCATGGCATCTTGGCAGTTTGAGAGCATTTTATTTCTTGATAACTGTTGAAAATGCGTGTCAACTGTTAATTTCTGTTATCGAGTTCTGCTTAAATTTTCAATTCATGAGTGGATGAAGGTGTCAGTTGGCCAAGATATAACTTTTGGACAATTTAGCGCACTTGATTAGTGCTGTTTGAGTTGCTTATGTTGGCAGCTTTATGGAAACTTTTCTCTAGTCTATTGTGTTGCAAGTTTATAGGTTAATTGGCTGAATCATTTTTACTTGATAAAACTATCTTGTTTTAAGCTACAACTTCAATTTATTTTAAGCTCTATATAATATTGGTTATCTGCAGGATGAGCATCTGATAAATCATTTTGTCAGAAACAACCTTCTCAAACCACTTGTAGACGTCTTCGTTGCTAATGGCAGTCGCTACAATCTGCTCAATTCTGCTGTTCTTGAACTTTTTGAGTTTATTCGCAAGGTATTGTTCTTTTGTTTGTACTCAATTTTTTTTGGAAATTGTTTGTATTCATTTTGGATATTAAATGCCTCAAAGCAATTTTGTACTGATAATCTTTCTATAATGCAGGAGAATATGAAATTATTGATAACATATATAGTTGATTCGTTCTGGGACCAGCTAGTGAAATTTGAGAATTTGGTTTCCATTCATTCACTGAAAGTAAAATATGAGCAGGTATTTTCCAGTTTTATTTTATCCACTAACTTCTTGCTCAAAATCAAAAGTAGCGCAACTACGAATGCTTGCTTGCAGTTTTGAGATTAGATACTTCCTTGCAGTGTTTGGATAATGATGGGACAAAAGGTACTGTTACGAATGATCTTCGAAGACGAATTGAGGAACGTGCTTTAGAGAAAGAAGAGGAAGACTACTTTAATGAGGACAGGTATATATTTTTTTTTTGGTTAAATGTTACATGAAACTTTATACTTCTGGCATGGAGTCTATTTAACATCTGGTGGTTAATCAGTGATGACGAGGATTCAACTTCTACGTCTATTTCACGTCATCAGAAAGGGCAGCATCAGCAGCAGCAGCCGCTGGTGTTATCCAATGGAGCTGCTGCAAGCCATTCAGATTTAAGGTATACTTGCTTTATTTTGTATCTTACTAGTCCAATTTTCTCAAGATCATCTTTTGTAAGGCAATGTGTTTCTTTTGGTTTTCAGTCCAAGGTCTGGTGGACTGGTTGACTATGATGATGATGAGGATGATGAAGATTACAAGCCACCACCAAGGAAGCAGCCAGAAGCTTCTGAAGAGGATGAAGGGGCATTGGAGTTGCTCGGAACGAAACGAAAGTTGCCTTTGAAGGATAAGGTGACAGATGTTGTACATAAGCAGAAGATGTCTAAAAGCTCAAAATCAAAAGATACTGTTTTTTCTGCCTTGTGTTCAACTTTGAGCCAGGCTGTACTACCTGGTAAGAAAACTGCAATCAACGATCATACTGGTGATCAGACAATTGATGGGAGGATGAGCTCAACTGAAGACAATCAAGAAAAAGAGATAAACGTTTCTAGAAGCTGCTCTAAAAATAGTAACACAACGGCTGAAGAGAATCATGTAGAGAAAGAAACTGATACACCTAGAAACTTCTCTGATGGATCAAATGGCACTACTGATAACGGACAGTTGGGTGGCGAGGAACATTCACTGGTTTCTCCCACATCCTCGCCAGAGATGGCCGTAAAAGGTTCTTAAAACTTTAGAACCATATAGAGAAAAGAAGATTGTGATATTTATCCCAAGAATTTGCTGGTGGCGTGGTTGCTGTGCCCTGTAAACAAGAAATTCCTTCTACAAGGGTTTTAAGTTCTGATATGCATCTGTGAAGGACATTGGAGATACTATACAGTACCGCTGATAGGCGGCATGATACTACAGAGCAACTTGAATCTGATCCCATGTTTGGTTGGCTGTTTCAAGCTTTGAACATAGTAATAGTTGCTTTTCTGTAACATTCACCAGCAATAAATTATCGTTTTGTTTCCTTGTCACCGATTTTTATCTCTTTCAGCTCATTTTTCATAGTTGCTGTTAGAGAATTCTGATTTGGGGGGTTGATCCTGTTGTCATTTTGTAGTTTTTATAAGTTATAATAATATCTTGATAGAGGGCGCCAATATCTGCCCTACATAGGTTTTATTTATCTGTCCCCCCTCTGTAAGTGATATAGGAATATTTGCAGTGGGATTGGATCAACAAATTTTCAGTTGTAGTAGGTAGAAAATATCATCTTGTATATCTCTATTGAATTATGGATGCATTGAACTTCACATGCAGTTAACATGAGTTACAGTGACTGACTTTCTCCCTTGATCTTTCTAGTTTTATATTTTGGTGTTTTCATCTAGTTGTTTGAGTTGTGACTGCAGCACCGTTAGCAATATGCGTCGGCCACATCTCTTTTTTCTTTCCGTTTCTCTAGTTATATTTCTGAACTGTCTCGGAAGCTATCTCCTCTGTAGCTTCCATTGTCAGCACTGTCTATTCTAGGCTGCAGGAAGAGTTAACAACGCTCACGGTATGTAGTTTGTCATGTCAAGATTACCTGTTACACCATGCTCTTTAGACGTCTTCTCTGTTTGTAAAACACTAATGGTGCTTAACTCCCCTTTCGTGTCATTTACATTAGTCTAAAGTGTGCACTCACTTTTTCTAAAGTGTGCACTCAATTTTTCCTTCTAATTTTTGTAATGAGCCCTCATTTAGGTATAAATATGATTACAAATTATTCATGAAAGAATTAATAGTTACAATTTGAGTTAATTACACTCCCCTCCCCTCAAATATGCTTGAATTACACTCCCCTTCCCTCTTAGGTTAAAATATACACTCCCCTCCCCTCTTATTCAAAACATATTAGAAAATATTTCACTCCCCACCCTTAAGAGTAACATGAATTACATTCCCCTCTCCTCTTATCTTAAAATCTACACTTTACTCCTTCATTATATTGTTTTATTTCTAATAATCTAGCAAAATAATAATAATAATCTAACACACTTCAGAAAAAAATAATATTGCGGGTCTATTTTAATATAATCAAAATCTAAATACATATTTTTTGCTATTTTTTATTCAAAATTTCATTAACGTATAGTTTAACCCTGATTATAAAATATGAAACAACCTATAATAAAATTAAAATATGTGAAAAATTATTAAAGACTAAATTATGGTTATTTAAAAGTTGGTTTTATGCTCTAAATTATAAAATTAATATCAAAATATTTAAATTTAATTATCACTGACATTTAAATTATAAAGAAATGAATTTATTTTTTTAAAATGGTGGTTCAAAATTAGTATATATCATACAAATATTTATTTATGTTAAAATAGATTAAATTGTAGTGCATATTTATTTATTAAGGAAGAGGGATGTAATTCAAACATCTTATAGGGAAGAGGAGTATAAATTTTAATTTTCAAGGAAGAGGAGTGTATATTTTATCATAAGAAGGGAGGAGAGTGTAATTCAAACATCTTTGAAGGAAGGAGAGTGTAATTTACTCTTACAATTTTAATATATCAACAATTAATATAATTTAGTATTCATAAAAAAATTACTAACTTTGTAAAAGAACACTCTATTTCTAAAATTCTCTAGCATTCATCTTAGTCACCGATATTTAACTGAGTTTCACTATTTTATGTAATTATAAAAATAAAAGGGTGAGATAGATAAAGTTTTAGAATGAGAATGTTGTTAGGCATTTCTCTCTTGGAGATTGTAGTAATTTTGAGATTGTAAAAATGTGTCAACTTTATCCTTGAAACGATTAAAAAGTGAAGATATATATGTTCGGGAAATGAAAACCGAAGGAAGGTGAATAGTGTCAAATGTGTTGCAAGTAGGAGGCCAACAACTCTGCATCCTTAGTTGTTTAAAGAAACGCCACGTGTGAGTGGTGTGTACACGTGTTCTTCAACCCAATATTCCCACTACTACTCTCAAATTCCGTTTTTTCTTTCTCCGTTGTAGCCAAATAACAACTTGTTTTCATTTTCATCTCTATATTGTATCATCAGAAAGAGGTGGAGCAAATAATCAAAGAAGAAGAAAATGAACTTGAAGACAAGCAGTGAGGTGGAGACAAGGGCTCTACTTGATGAGATATGTAGCTTTGATAGGAAAGGTCTGTTTGACCTTGGCCATCCTCTTCTTAACCGCATTGCTGAGAGTTTTGTCAAAGCTGCTGGAATTGGTGCCGTTCAAGCTGTCTCTCGTGAGGCTTATTTCACTGCCATTGATGGTAATGCTTATTTTCTAAATTTGTACATATACATCATTCTCTCTATATTTCTATTTACTACTGGTATATGTTGGTATATGTTTCTAAGCACGAACACACTTTGGACTAGGCGTGTCCTATGTCGGTCTTGTTCGACAAGACACTGACACATATAATTACTAATTTTTTCAAATTATCAGTGGGTGTCAGTGTCAGTGTTGTGTCTGGTGGTGTCCGTGCTTCATAGATTGTATCTAATAAATAATCTAAAACTGAGTTTTCATTTTGCATGATGAAAGTGGTAAACTTGAATAATATTTTTTCCGGAGGGTTTGGCATTGCAGGTCACAAGGTTGATAAGAGTGGCGTTATTCCACAAGATGTTTCACCAACCAACAAACGTCGATTGCCAGCAGGTCTTAGAGGTACCCATACACACATGCATGCATGCCACGACCACTTATTTCTATCACTTAGACCATAGTTCTAAATTGCGGTTTGCAAATGCAATTTCAGACACAATATAAAATGTTTTAGAGTTGTGTGCAATGACATAGGCAACCACAATTGTGGCCTCATTGTCCAAATTTGCTTGTAACAAAACCATGTTTAACTTATTATTTTGCAAGCTTTTACCTTGAATAATTGATGGGGTGTGGAATATTGTGCATATTTTTAACAGTTTGTTCTTTTTTGTTTTTGTGTAACTAGGAGAGACCAGTAACAAATCCCTTGATGCCATGGTGAGTTACTTAGTTTATAAATCTTTTATATGATTTTATATTATACATACTTATCCTTCAAAATTAAACATGTCAGTTTTTCAATTTGGCCTCATGTAGTGGTGAACAAATTAAACAAGTCTTGCATCATATTAATTATGTGGTGTTTTATGTTAATCATGTTGCCTTTTTTTGCCATCTTCAGGTTATTAACACAGGGAAAGAGTCCTTACAATGGGGTAATGAAATATTCTCTTGTGTATATAATTATGCGAACTTTCCAATGACCAATAATTGATTTTAGTGGTGAATATCATTTTCTTCTTAACTCAAAATGCTCCTATTTGTGTTGGTAGTATTACGTAATCAAGAGGTTTCAGTTTTGATTCAATGACAATTATTATATGATGAGGAAATTG
>Ga0099826_10000977_pt1 | contig 15934 bp, 7 predicted proteins | sample Mtrugardesep15_FD_76830 | JGI IMG/M metagenome (GOLD analysis project Ga0099826, IMG submission 76830) | Root nodule microbial communities of legume samples collected from California, USA - M. trunc garden sep15 | ecosystem: Host-associated > Plants > Roots > Nodule | place: USA: California... | reverse complement strand
CCATTAAGATTTATATGATCAATAATTGTTAATTGTTTGCCTTTAATATCTTTTGAGTCAAAGATAAAAAAAAAAAATATAAATTTTCAAGTTCAGGGGGCGTTTTGCACCTAAGTGCAAAATTTCAGGGGGGGTATTTGATCATAACCGTAAACGGTTAACAGAAAAATTTGACGGAGGGGGTAAATTTATTAACGTTATGCAATTTCGGGGGTAATTGAAATTTTGTTAATTTCAAAGAGATAATTGACGAAACTTACAATTTCAAGGGGGAAATTGCCTATTTACTCATTTTAATTTTTTTACAAGATGATTCAGTATATATGGCAGTGTTTAGAATTTAAAAAATTATTCCAACAAGCATCACTTAAATAAATAATTGTAGCCATTAAACATATCTAGCAAGTACTCTAGGAGGTTTTTACCTCATAATTAGCAAATCAGAATTTCATATATATCATAATCCTTATCTTCAAGAATATAGACAAAAAGAAGAATATAGACAAAGGTGGTTGATTTGGCTAAGGTGGTGCCTTTTGCAGAATCTCTTTAAGAGAATCAATATCATTGATTATAACTTTGTTATATCTTAAATACAATATGTGGATGACATATTACCTATTTGAAATGCTAATGTTGCTAAATTATGAGCAATGAAGGTCGTTTTGAGTCCACACATCATTTATATGTTCAGAAACGAAATTTCTTCAACACAAGGTGGGCTCCATCCTTATAAATGTAGGGTATATACTTGGCAATCAATGTTGGACATACATCAGAGAAGACTTGGCTCATGGACAAATAGGTATGTCAGCTTAGGCGTTCAAAGTATGCTTATAAATTCTATACTTAGTGCGTGTGTGTATATGTATATATTCTTACTTTTCTTTACTAAAATGCATGTTAAGGTATGGAAGCAAGTGGCTTAGATTCGAAGGAATTTTTTGTGGGGATGGTTGAATGGTGTTAATAAAATAGCTTGGGTTAAGTGGGTCCAAGTGTGTACTCTTAAATGGTGTGACGGACTAGTAGTGAGGGACCTCAAAATGGTAAATTATATTTTTCTTAAGAAGTTTAGAAGACCTCTTATGTTGGATAAATCAAGTCTTTAGGAAGAATGTTTTAGTAGCTATGTATGGGGAGGGAATTCTAGTTTCCCTAAATTTAAATCGTCTAGTTTCCTTCTTATTATTAGATGTTGTGAATTCAGATCGGAACTCATACTCACACTAATACTTTGATGTGTGGAGTAAAATTAGCAGCAATTAAATGAAATTGATCACATACAAATTTGACCTACGTCTGAAGGAGAAAGATCTCGTCAATTTACTATCAAAGAGTTTCTTACAGATAGATACAAGGCTTACAAGAAATTAACTTTCAACAAGTTCTCTAGGAACAAACCCTAATTTCCACATTTGTTAAAGAGAAACCACACACACACACGCATAAAGCGTAATGGTCCATATGTCTTACCAAGGAAGACAACCGTCTTGTATTTTCACTTTCTTAAGAAACAAGCAGCATCTTAAACTTTCTTGAGAAACAAGAAAAAAATTGCAACAAAATTTTGAGTCACACACAACAATTTTCCAACGTGATTCTTAATCTTTAGTGATGTCATTTTAACCTTCAACCACCTTGATCTTTACCCTTGCCTCCAACTACACTATGCAGCCCACAAAATTTAACCTTTACCTCTTCAAGCCTCATAACATTTTCTGCCTTCATGAAGAACTTGCCTCCTCAGAACCTCAATTTAACAGATCTTTATCAAAAAAGGATAGGATTGGCGCCTTATTTTGATCATGGGGACTATGGTGTCGTATTCTGTCGAAGATAACATTTCCTTTAACTTCTGTTTGAGGGAGTTCATCGAAGCACCTCTCCATTTGTGGTAAGCACATGTGAGGTTGGGGTTCCTCCATGCCAAAGGATGGAAGCAATTAGAAGGTCTTGCACGCCGAGGAGGTTGGAGGATTTTCTCCTTTCAAGCACGATGGGGTTCGTCATCAGCTTCATGACTAAGTAGGTCTTTCATGAAGGAGCAAATCTAGTAGTTTCTTTGTTTGTGTCGTTCTGCAGGAGTGAGTTGCTTAGACAGCTACTGAATAGAGACATATGTTAACCATAAGATCTCGTTAGAAAAAGAACAAAAATGTTGTCCTAAGGTTTGATTTCTATTGAAGTCGCCACTAATCGTGTCGGACCTGAGATCTGTAGATGGTGGTGTTTAATGTGTAGGACCTTTGTTAGCAATCTTCTGCTTGGACATAGGGAATGATATATGCGAAGACACTCCAACATTCAAGTCATTAATGGTTGTAGATATATTAGGGTGAACTAAGTGTATACCTAGACCAATACCCTTGAGTTAGTTTTTATATGTGAATTTAGTGTATTGGTTCTTGAACTGTCCTCAAAGAACAATTGTAAGAAGATTGTGAAAAGATAGCATTGAGTCTAGACTCGATGACCCACATTACCCTAGGGGGGGTCATTCTTCCATTGTGGTTCGGATAGAGGACCATATGATGCTCCTACCATAACACATGAGTACAAATATTTCAAGTTATTTTTTCAATTGTGTTATAGTGACAAATATATTGTAGTAACCAATATCGACTATCATCCCACGAAACATGAAGATCGTTTTCGGTGCTACCGGTTGAGGCTCTCATTTCAGGTGCCTTTAATTATATTACAATTTCCTACACTCATTTCACAAGTGGCCCTGTAACACATCATGCTATACAAAGTTTAATAATTAGGTAAAAGGAAAAAAATACACAATCAAATTATTCAAAAGGTAAAATGAGAGAAAAAAATAGAAACTGGAAAAATCTGACTGACTTTTCCATATCACCACAAAACTAGCAAGATATTACAAAGAAGAATTGAAGATTATGATCTGGACTTCACGTGGGAACCCTACCCATACGTCACAAAAACACAACCATAATCAAAATTGTAATAATGCAAGAGAGATGATTTGATTCTTTGGATTGAAAGCTAAAGTTTAGTCATTAATTATATCTACCAATATTGTCTTTGTTAAGAAAATTATATTCAAAGGGAGTAAAAGATTACTCCAGACCTTATAAAAAAAATATCACTCCAACTCATTTACTAAAAATTAACTATTAATCTAATATGGATCTTTAAAAATGGTCTAAAAGTTCCCTAAAAAAAATGGTCCAAAAGTGAACTTTTACTAATTTAGTAAATAATAAAATAAGAATGATAATAATAAAATGAATAATATATATGATATTTTATTTATATCCTTAAAAAAAATATATCATATTTGATTGAAACTTACTAAAACTACTAAGGTCCTCCTTTCTGAACCGGGTCAATACTAGACCCTGTTAAACATATGAGCATTATTGTAATATGGATCTTAAAAAAAAAAAAAATTAGTCTAAAGATGAACCGGTATCATTTTTGTATCATTTTTAATAAAATATTATATTCTATAATATAAAAAGGCAAAGAAATGTAATATTTTATTAAAATTTACAAAAATTTGATAATGGTTCAACTTTAGACATTTGTTTTTAAATAACTTTAGACATTTCTAAGAGGTCTTTATTTGATTATGTGGAATATTCGAATTATTTCCCCTTTTATTATGTGAAATATTTGATGTACAAGAAATAAGTTACACTCAACCATAGCAGCTATATTTTCCCAACTTCATCTTGATCACCAATCTTTTGGTACTAACTCATTGTCCCCTCGTATTCAAAACCACCACATATGATGAGTTTGCAGCCTGGGGATGAGGACATTCTCATCCTCAATGTTGATAGAAGTGTTTTGACAAATGCAGGAAATCAATGTTATGGTAGATTGATCTGTAAGTATGGTGGAAGTTTTGAACTTGGTTTTTTTGGTTGTGTGAGATCTCCAATATTGTAGATGTATACATCCAAGCTGTCTAGTATTAAGTTGTGTTGGGAGGTTGGCAGTAAAGAGATTATTTGTTATTTCGACTCTTTTTATGTGGTGCAATTGGTGATGAAGTAAACTTTGAGGTGCTAACATTATGCAAATCTTTGAAACTTATCTGAAACTATCTTGTTAAGGATTGAATTATTTTCATTCATTGTATCCTTTAGGAAGGGACTCTTATGATAAAATTCTTGTGAGTTGGAGACCTTGTCGTGTTTCTCGTCCTCCTTAGTAAGCGATCGTTTAGAATATGTCCTTTTCAAAGACTTGATTTTTTTTTCCTTGTGTCATTTTTCACTCATCATTTTTACTTATCATATTAACTTTTCATTGACCGCTTTTATTTAATTTGGATGTTTCTTTTGGGATATCTATACCTACAGCCAACACTTTTAATCCGTCACTATAGACCTTCGTTGGTATATGCTATTTTCTTGTGATAAATGTTATTTGTACAACCAATTTGTGACAATGATGCATATATTTGATGTGCAAGTAGAAAAGTATAGGGCATACTACTGGATCATAACACGGGTTAAAGAATGGCATTTCAATCCAATAGCTACCACATAGTAACCCAATATAAGGTATAAAATTTAAGGGGAGCCTAAATGTGGACATTGGTACATCTAATAAATTTTAATGAAACATTATCTTTAACTTTTTATTATTTTAAAATTTATTTTTACTATAAACTATAAGAATAGAACATTTTTTAAAAAGAAACGTTAAAGATTAATTTCTTAGAAAGATGGAAAAACGTTGGTATCATGGACATGGTTCCTACGTTAAACTCATTTGGTGTCCCTCGATGACTATTTACTATTGATTTTGTTTTTGATAGCTAGGCAATATTTAATATTAATTATTTTAAGTTTAAAATAAGTTTAAATGTAATTTTAATCCCCTTATTTTAAATATGCATCATATAGCACAAGCTATGCTAAACTGATACTAAATACATGGCAAGATCAAAGTCTCCATAGGACAAACCCCCTTAGAATACCTTAAACAACAACAACAAAGAAATAAGCAAACTCCAAACAAAATAAAGGATTCTAGAGTGCCATTACTATCAATTTAAAGCCTCTTATACAAACCACAAGCAAAGCTCCAACCACAAAAGAGAGCGAACTCTAATATAGAAGAAAACTAAACCTCCACCAAGGAACAAACTTCAGCTGAACAGGCCAAAAAATTGGCCAAGAATCAAATAAAAATAAAGGACCTTAGGATCTCGCTTCATGCCACTAACAAGATTCAAGACAATGTGAAGAATATCTTCGGCAAATCCAGAGCTAAATGTACAAGGATTTTGAGATATAATCAAGAGCTCCTTTTAAAGCGCAAACGTTGTCCAAATTTCCCTTAAACCCTTTGGACACACCGCACTCAATTGTGAAGAAGAAAGGAGTTTATATATTACACAAAAATATATCAAGATTTAACCATGAAAACATTTAATATGGGACCAAAAATACATTTAGATCTCCAAATTAAATTTAACAGATGTGAAACCGTTCCAATGATGATCCAAATCTTACTCTTTATAAGGCTGTCTCGTACATAGAGAGCGTTATTTATTTTTAGTCTATTGCTAGATCATTTGAACTTCTCTTTGATAAAATTTTGGTTGGAAAATAATGTTCTTAAAAAAGTTTTAGAGTCAAAAATTAAAATGATGTAGGGTACAGTTTCAGGGTGGAAACAAATGTACTATCTAGACATTCTTTGGAGTAAAAGGCCAAATATTTCAAAATCCCAATCAAAATGGCTTCTTTTTCTTTTTTGGTTCCCTCTTGCCGTACTCTCTCTCTCTAAGGCAAAAAAATTTGTAGCTTGAGAATTTTGCGTGCAAACTTTTATGTTCATGTCCCTATCATTGAAATTATTTAATCAAAAACTCCACATTATCAAAGTCACTTTCATAAAGACCCTTTCATATTATCTCTCTCCTTTTACCCATACATGAAAAAAAAATTGAATGGCTAATGGAGATTGAAAGGTGAATATCAAGTCACCCTCTCTATCTCTTTTTTTTTTCTTCTTTAATTCTCCAACACGAGAAGTTAAGTTTGAAGTGTGAGTTGGCTAATTGTTGGAAGGTCTATTCTCAGTCCATAAATACCTCTCATCTAGGCCAACCCACTTCCATATTTTGCAACCATTTTACCATAGTTGTAGCTTCACACCAAACAACTACATATAGCTAGTGCAAATTCATAAGGTATAACCATTGCTTAATACATATAGTTATCCTTGTTTCTTTCAAATCTTGCCCTAAATTTTTCATTCTTCTCTTTTTGATGGTTAGTAACATGCAAAAATCTAGATCACACTAATTTTACCAAAAAAAATCCACCCCTTCTTCTTCTTGATTTTTTCATATTTCACTATTTTTCAATTTAATTTTTTAATAACGAAAATTAAATGTGGTATAAAAGTTTCATATTTCAATGGTTGAATCGATTATAAAAATTAAATAAAATATTTCATGATTGAACAAGGAGATTAGGGGTTAACTTGGTTTTTGTAAAATAACTTGAATTTCACAGCTTTGCAAAATATGGAGCTACCAAATGAAGGTGGAGAAGGATCTTCTCAAAAGAAAATGGGAAGAGGGAAAATTGAAATCAAGAGGATTGAAAACACTACCAATAGGCAAGTCACTTTTTGCAAACGACGCAACGGATTGCTGAAGAAAGCTTACGAATTGTCTGTTCTTTGTGATGCTGAAGTTGCCCTTGTTGTCTTCTCAACTCGTGGTCGCTTGTATGAGTATGCCAACAACAGGTTTGAGTTTACACAAATTTCTTACTTCTAAATCTTCAAGATTCTAATTTTTCTTTTTGCAACAAATCTTGGTGTTTGTTACTATGGAAAATATTTGTTAATCTGTTTTAAAATAATGCATTTCAAATTGACAAGATAAACTTTATATAGAGTCATGAAAAAAAATTTAATCAAAATTAGGAACCATTGATAAATAAAAAACTATGGAAAATATTTGTTAATCTGTCTTAAAATAATTTTATTTTTATTTTTTATTTTTGTTTTGCAGCTTTGAAGTGTTTGTTCTATTTGATCTCTTGTTATATTCATGCTAGTCCTTTTGTTCTTTCCCAAACATATTGTTTATTGGAACTTTGAAAAGTTTTCAGATCTGAAATAAGAATCTATACATAATATAGAAGAACAGAAGTAACAGCTTTAATTAGGGTTAGAAAGATTTCTAGGTCAGAGATCTTAGCTTGTTTGTGTATATTCTCCCATGCTATTAACCTTTTTCCAATTCTTTTTGGTTTTCTCTCTCTTTCCCTACTTATGTAATCAACCATGAAACTTAGAAAAATCTGCCAGAAAAAGCTGTCATATGCACTCATTGACCCTCTTCATTTCTATCATTATTCTTTCTTATCCAATTGCAAATTAGGGTTTCAAAATTTTCACTAGTCACACCCTAATTCCTTCATATCTTTGTTAAAAGGCAAAATTACATAATCCCTTCATATCAATTTATATATAAAGGCAGACAAAATCTGATGCATACAAATTAGATACCCTTAAGTAATTTTAGTAAAAAAAAAAAATATTTTTTTAAAAAATAATATTATTATTTCTTGATTTTTCATTCTAAAAAGGGTGTGGTAGATTATTGAAAAAAAAAATCAAGTTTTCCGATGTAACATGTGCCCATTATTATTAGGTTTTGAACATATATGTTTGAGTGACACGTACTCAATCTGATCACTGTTATAAAGAAATTTTCATCTTTTAGGTTCATTCATTTATTAACGAATTTGGACTATAATATAGTCCAAATACGCGAGTTAATGAATGAACTTGTAAAAGAATTATTTGCTTTTAAAACTAATCGGAAAAAGTATCTGAAAAAAGTTCTGCAAGATGTAATAATGAAAGAGGTTAAAATCAAAAATCAAATTTTCTTTTTTTAGCAAATATTATGGTTTGAAAGAATGTCAAAAATTTCACGTTGTTTTCAAAATAATACATCATTTTCTAATAATTTACTGACTAATTATTTGTACCTATATGTTGATTTGTGAAAGTCTAAATTTTGTTCCCCACATTCATAACTGTAACAGCAGGGGTGCACTAACACAGCCCCCAAAATACAAACACAAAGCCAATTACAAAACACACACCAAATTCCAAACCCACCTAACTCACTAATGAACGAATCAAGCATTCTTTTGGGTTCCACCTTCATAAATTGAACCTGTCCTTAAGAATATGGTCGGGTCGAGGGAGCATGCTGCTGTAGTTAGGGTTTCCTAACCAGCATGGGTTTTTAAGTGTCCATGACTCATTGTTTTCCACAACAAATTAATTTCTGGTAGAGATACTTTTGAAAATATTGTGCAATAAATTTTCAAATACATTTGATATAGAGTATATGGATTTGTGTAAAAAATCATACACTCAATTCATACTAGTGGAAAATTCCAAATTATTATTTTTTATAAAAATTATGTCAGGTTAAATTCTTTCAATTTTCAAAATAAATTATATATTATTTTTTCTGTCAAGTTAATTTTTACCCTCTGCATCTAAAGTAACACTATGATATCAGAATCTAAAAATAGCCACAAGAAAAGAACCCTTCTCTTTCTTATCCTTTTAAATTTCTTTCATGCTTATGGAAATAAAGCTTTACACTTGACGTATTTTTCTCTACCTACTCTCAATAATGTATTTTGGAAATTTCATTAGAAAAGAAACTTTACATTTACATTATATACGTCCTTATATGAATAAGTTAATTGTATAAGACTCTTTGAATAAGGTTTTACCTTTACATTCTTAGAGTTCAAAAGAATGAAACTTCATATACACAGGTTGAGGTCATTGAGTTTGAACTAGTTTGTGTTGTGTAAGAAATTTTTTATGATAAAAAAAGGGAAAAGAAATTAATGAAAAAGAGTACGATCCAATGAAAAATTCTGAAGTTGATGACATTCATTTCTTTGTTTTTCATGATCAGTGTACTGCTGACACAACATCTTTAGTTTTTCCGAAGCTAAAACAAAAACCATGTATATAAATCTTTAAAGGGTTTTGTGGTAATCGAGGTGTTATACTAATTAAGAAGAGAAAAAGGGTTCTTATTTTTGTTGTTATTAGACCATGTTGAATTGTGAACTGACACGTTTTTTTAATCTGTATATAGTTAAGAGAAAATGACATTCTCAGATCTTTGGTTAGGCTTTTGTTAAGAGTCTCACGTCGAATAGGTAATGACATGTGGGACTCTTACCAGCTTCTAGTGTAAAAAAAATGAAATTGTGATTCATGAAAAAAAAAATTTATGGTAAATTTCGAGCAAACAACTATTTTTAATTCTTGATATACATTTTTATAAGAAAAAAACATCATTAATTATTTAGAGTACAAGGGTACCCAAAATCCATTACCAATTCTAAATTAAAAAAAAAAGTACAATAAAGACATGTGTGTGGGTAAATCCACCATTTGGAAAAAACAAGGTTCTGGTGTCTATTTTTCCTACGGATAAATCGAGATCATGACTACAGCTTAATCCGATCTTAAAAAGATAGTTCAATCCATTACAGGGTAGACTGTCACGAATATTCATAACCAAAATAAAGTGTATGACAAAAGAAACAAACCAAACAAACAAAAAACTATTTAACGAGACAAAGGAAGGGTTCCATTATCCAATTATAGAAGGTGCAAGGAGACATGAAAGATTTACCTAAACTCCACTTTAAAGATAAGAACTTATTATTATCCACAAATGAATAAACATGATAAGTCAAATGACATAACTCATGTCCTCGTGATCTTAACTCAATTGGTAGGGACAGTGTATAATATATTAAAGGTCCGGGATTCAAACCCGGTCACCACAAAAAAAAAATTACATAACCCATCTCCAACTCAAACCAGTTAAAAATCTTATGCGACACCTGAAGTGAGATCTCACATACAGCAAACGGATGATGCGATGAATTGAGAGAGTCAACACAAAACACAATTTGCATGATCAACATCAAGAAGAGCCCCTCAATGAAAAAGATTTTGCCAAGTAAGGGCCTTATCTAAAAGTAGCTTTCAAGATAAGGCAGTTACTTTTAAATTCCCCTAATCTTATACACTATAATCAGAATTTGTCGCTCAACGTTTGATAGCCTTTCTATTGGGGCACCTTGATGTTAAGTTTATACGTGTTGATCGAATTGAGAAATTATCCACCTCGAGAATTAGAGTGACCCCACCAATTAAGATTTTCAAATTCTCTTAAAAATGTTTTCCTCGAACAAAAAGAGTCGTCTGAGACTCCTTATCTAAAAGAAGACTCTAAATCATTGCAAATCATCTTCACTATTCTGTCTGAGAACCAATCTAAGTTAGATTGGATAGAGGATCCTAACAAAGAAGAGCCCCTCAATGAAGAAGGTTTTGCCACCTAACCCTAGATATTTTATTCACTCCTTTCAAAACTCCCCTAATAGAAGCATCTTTGGATCCGATTAATAAGCTTCCAGACCTTCTAAGGCATCTTTATGATAGAAAAGTTATTAGTATTATTGGATTGGTAGTCTTTTGATAGTGCTCTAGATTGTAGTTTTTGGTTTCATTTAGGTGACTTTGAGTTTGATGACTTAAGTGATTTTGTCTCTATCTTTCTCCTTATCAATCATTTTTCTCATCAAAATAATTTGTATTGATCATATCAATTAAATATACTAAAATCATAAAAATCTTCAAAACTCAATGTCATCCTAGTATTTTTTGTTCTCTTTCTAGTGTAGCGTTTGTATATTTATCTTGTTTCAGGGCATTTCTTGTGCGTTGGATTGGGGGTGTTTTATAATAAAATTTTGTTGCTAAAAAAACAAATAGAGATGCCCTATTATTTGGATTTTTTTGAGTGACATAGTGTATAAGATTATACACACCACTCTCCGTCTTTAATTATAAGACTAATATCAAAATAAAAATTGTCCTTTAATATAAGACAATCTACAAATTTTTAGATGAATTTATTACTCTTTTTTCAACTATACCCTTATTACTACTACCAATTATCGTGAAATATGAAAAATCAACATGAAATGCACTTATACAAAAAGAGCAATTTAGTAATAAACACATTTTTTAGTCAATTTTATTACGTTAACAACTTTTTTAATACATGTGATTTTTGTAAAATAGTCTTATAAAAATGAACGGAGGGACTAATAAATTTATCAATTTCCTTATTCTTATTTATTAAATTTAGTTTATATTTTTTATTTAGTTTATCTCAATGGCCTAATATAAAATTATATCCTTATGTAGCTGTGAGTTAAAATTAGCAGCATTTATATATCACAATTCTAATTTCTTTATTTGGCTAAATATTCCTACAATTGCTTGTATTATTTGCAGTGTTAGAGCAACTATTGAAAGGTACAAAAAAGCATGTGCTGCTTCCACTAATGCTGAGTCTGTATCTGAAGCTAACACCCAGGTAATTAAATTTATTCACATGATTCTATTTTTTGTTGACAAGAAATTTATTCACATGATATCAAATTGTAACTATTTTTAAAAGCAAAATATTCACTAAAGTAGTATTCTAACTTATTACATCAGTTTCCCTAAAAAAAAACTTTACATCATCCAAATTTTTTTAAACACACTAAAAGTCTAACACTATTTTTTCCAATATTAGTTTTACCAGCAAGAATCATCCAAATTGAGAAGACAGATTCGAGATATTCAGAATCTAAATAGGTCAGGTTCTTTTTTTCTTATATATTTTTTGCAATAGCAATAGTTTTTCTCCTTTAATTAAATAACTAATAACTATGAGTTATTTTTTCTGCAGACACATTCTTGGTGAAGCTCTCGGATCTCTGAGTCTCAAAGAACTAAAGAATCTCGAGGGTAGATTGGAGAAAGGTTTAAGCAGAGTTAGATCTAGAAAGGTATATATATGACATATGATGTTCTTAACCAAAAAAAATATGTAGAATTATATCAACTCTATGGTGCACAAACAAAATAACTCTTGCACCATACACGAAACTGTTTCCATCATTTTATCAATAAATTTAACTATTAAATTGAATAAAATATGATGAGATTTATCATCCAAGAGTAGAAAGTAGATTTGTGCATAGTGCAAGAATGATTTGCTTGTACATGTTAGACAAAACCCTAGAATCAACAATATGACAATTATTCAAGGCATTTGATTTAAGAAAAATTTATGTATACCCTTAAAAATCAAGTCTTGTTCAAAAAAAAAAAATCAAGTCATATACCAAGAAAAGTCAGAATGCATTAACATAAAATGTGCAAAAGTTTGTAATAGCTAACTTGGCACAAGAATTATTTGAGTTGGTATTTTAAAATTATATTTTTGTCCAATTAATTCTAATTTATTTGTGATCAGCCTTTCATATTTGTAGTTTGGGCTAACTCTGCTTTTGCTGCTTTAAAAAAATTAACATGATTTTACCAAAAAAACAGCATGAAAATTAACATTGATAAATCTTATTTTATTTCTTTTGGTCTTTCCTTTTATTTCTTTTGGACTTATATACTTAAATGGTTTTCCAGCATGAGACATTGTTTGCTGATGTGGAGTTCATGCAAAAGCGGGTAATATTATATACTGTGTTATTTTTATTTATTTTAACACAAAATATATTTATATGCCTGCTTCAATAAAAAAAAATTATATGCAATACTACAATACGAAATATTTGTGCTTTCTTTTAAAGTGATGTTAATGTATATATTTGTGTATATATTTTCTCTTTGCTTCTGTTCAATACACCTTGTACGGTGAAAGTAAAGAGGTTTTTTTTTTTAAGACACAAAAATGAATTATATAAATAGCGACAGCCAATCCCCTTTAGCACAAGATGTATTCAAAGGGTTGCCCCAAATTTACAAGTCATCCATGTACAAATACAAACAGAAGTCAGTCGAAACCCAGACACATAAACGGGTCCGACCACCACCTTTGGGAGCCTAAAGGGAAAGTAACATTATTAGCTTTAAGCCACCACAAGGAATTACACTTGACCTTCTCCAACAAATCTAACATGGAATTTTGATCATTATTGAATAACCTATGATTACGCTCATTCCATATAACCCACACTCCCAGTAACCAAAGCAGTTGCATAAAGGAAGTACGAGTCCTTGACGATCCTATCGCATTTGTAAATTGTAAGAAGTGATCATGAACCATATACGGATCAGCACCTGAAACACCAAGCCAATACCGCATATGCTGCCATAAGGTACCAAATATATTACAATGAAAGAACACATTAGTAGTTGTTTCTTCATCTCCACACCCCGTAACACACTGAGTCGCCATGTGTTGTAAAATGCCACGCCGAAGAAGATTGTTTCTTGTCGGTAACCTGTCCCTCAGCAACCTCCAAGCTAGGATAGACACCTTCAAGGGTACATGTTTATGCCAAACTAGTTCTCCTCTGTCATCACGTATATGCTGTGCCTGACTTGTCAGAATATAATATGCTCCTCGCACAGTATAACCACCCGCGACATCATGAAGCCACTGCCACCTGTCATGAACATCAGTCTGCAAAACAAAGTTTTCAAGTAATCGACAACACTCTCTTATCATCTCCTCCTCCCAATCCCACAATCGTCTCCGACATCCCCACGCCAGACCCCCTTCCTCCCAACCTAGAGAGAACATCTCAGCCACCGTGCTTGACTTATATAATGTAAAGAGGTTTGATTATTGAAATTCCATTTTAGCTTTTTTGAAAAGAAAAAAAAAATTGATCTACTTTATGTCACTAGAATATATTTGTTAACCATCACATCTGCAAACTCTTATTTAAAATGATGTTAATGTATATATTTGGTCTTTATTTATGGCCGATATATTAAGTTACAGGCCCTATACCCTATATGAATATATTTCGACCCCGTAATTAATTTAAATATTATATCTGCAGTTAATTTCCCTTGTAAATGTAAAATAAACATAGTTGTATATGTACTAAATTGAAAATGATTATCATGAAACTATAAATATAGTTTTTTTTAGTTCTTATAAATTAAATTACTCTTCAAATTTTGTTTTTATACTATGCTTTATAGAAAAGACGAATTTGGATTCCTCCTATCAAGTAGCTCCGTGACACGGTTAAAGATCTGTGACATAGTACATATTTGGATCATCCAATTTTAAATTAATGGTTCAGATCATTCAGAATTAATTAACTGACTGTGTAATTTCATTGTTTGATCTCAAATCAACGACCAAGATCGCCTACAACGTGTAATTAACTGTGTGAACTTGCTACTGAAATAGTTAAATTCCTGTTAGATTCATTAAAATGCTTACATGGTAAAATTGGTTGATAATTTGCAGGAAATTGAGCTGCAAAACCATAACAATTATCTACGGGCTAAGGTCTCTCTCATTCTCTTTACACACACAAGGACTCACTAAGAACCATTTAGAAATCACATTTATATATATGCGTTGTATTATTATTTATAAATAAATAAAACGAATTATGATGATGATGAAAAAAGATTTTGAATGATGCAGATAGCTGAACATGAGAGAGCTCAACAACAGCAACAAAATTTGATGCCAGATCAAACAATGTGTGATCAGTCCTTACCTTCATCACAAGCATATGACCGAAACTTCTTTCCGGTAAATCTTCTTGGATCAGATCAGCAGCAGTATTCGCGTCAAGACCAAACTGCGCTCCAACTTGTGTAAGCATTCATATTCATCTTCTAGTATATTAACTATTGGCGAATAAATTGTTGAGTATCATTACAATAGTACCATGTTAACTTTGATGGCAAGTATTAAATCAAGGGGATCAATGATCACTGCAAAATTTATCGTTTTACTTTTACTTTTCTTGGAAACTAATTTAGGATAGACTTCCTTCCTACTAAGAAATTCCTGACTTTTACTTTGATGGAAAGTATTAAATCAAGGGGGCCTTGTATGTGATTTGTTCCTGATTCTGCATAATGGTGGTGATGCCGAATAGACTCTACTCCTTTTTTTTAGCCTTTGTTCTTTTATAGCATAGCGTTTGTCTTTTCCGAGCCAAATATAGTTGTTAATGCAGAAGTTGTGTATCGGATTAAACTTGTGTAACCTTATGGAGTGTCTATCTAGAAAATAGCACGCGTAGGGAGGGGTGCTAGTAGCACCGTGCTACCATTTTCTGGTGTTAGCGGTTTTGTATTTCATTGTATTGGATTGGAATATCCCTTATCTTCTGTTAGAGAATCTCTGTAGTTGCTTGGTCAGCAAGTTTGGACCATCCGATTGTCAACAAGATCAGATGATTTAAACTTGCTGACCGCACGAACTCCTACATTGGGCCAATTCATTAAACAATGGAATATAGTTTTCTTATATCAGCTAGCTTGAAATATGTTGTACCAATAGTGCTAATTAAAATGAAGTAAATTTCTGCATTCTAAGGAAAGTTGTGCTAATTAATATATCAAGAAAATTACTAGTTTTGAAATGACTATACTATACTTCATTTGTTTTCTCATAAGATTGGTATGTTATTTAATTAATACTTCCTTTTTCTACCTTTGAAAATGCAGGTGATGATATATATGATGGAAAAAGGCAATGGACGTTGTGCAACAGTCCTGAAACCATTTATTAATCTACTTGAATAGTTGCATTAAGTGTGTCTATATAGTAAAGAACCATTATATACATGCCTAGCTACTTTTACTAATTAACTATGCCTTTAAGTTAAACTAGTGTTCTTCAGAATGTGAACTATAAAAGAACCAGCATTTGCGACCATACCTAATGATAATACTATTATCGTATCTTTTAATAACAATTAGTTTCTAAACCTTGCTCTTTGTATTTGTCTGCACTAGTTTAGTTCTTTTGTCGTAAAATAGCTATTTAAAATGAATATTTGTTACGCAAGCGCAACTCATGTGT
>Ga0099826_10000975_pt1 | contig 15940 bp, 5 predicted proteins | sample Mtrugardesep15_FD_76830 | JGI IMG/M metagenome (GOLD analysis project Ga0099826, IMG submission 76830) | Root nodule microbial communities of legume samples collected from California, USA - M. trunc garden sep15 | ecosystem: Host-associated > Plants > Roots > Nodule | place: USA: California... | reverse complement strand
CCACCATCTAAGATCAAGGACAATTATCATAGATTTTGTCCTCTCAAAAAAATAAAATTATCATAGATTTTGTGTCCAAAATAAAATAATCACCAAGTCTACATATACAAGACAAGATATATCCAAATTCAAGCTGAAGTTATGGTTAGTGCAAACAGAAGTTTGACCATTTGTGCTAACTTGTGTTGGCTAAGATAGTATATTTAATCTGCAAATAAAGTTGATTACAAAATTATTCATAATTTGAGACTATCAAATGATTTTTGAAATAATTTTATCTCCTTCAATTCGTAAATACATTTTTCATCACCTTTTTAATGTCTTGAAAGATTCTCATTCACAACATTATATTCTCTCTGTCTCAAATTAGGTATTTATTTTGAATTTTATACAATTATTAAGAAAATACTTAGTAATGTTGATTTCAATGGTAAAATGTATTTCATTTCCTAAATCAACTTATTAATTATAGTTGTGGTGTAAATTGGTTATCCTCCACGAGCAACTGCAGAGACTAATCCCTCGAGCATTGTGGGACCCAAATGAGCGGCAGGCTCTCCCTAAGAGTTTCAACGTTGCTGCATGCCCAAGGCTGGATTCGAACTCAGGACCTTGGTTAAGCTATAAGAGAGCCGTTCCATCTCATCTAATCGCTCTTGGGTACTTATTAATTATAGTTAGTGACGTAATTAGATGATTGAAAGACAATAAAGAGAATATGTTAGTGTAAAAGAATAATAAATCTTGTATTGGTATTATAAAATAGACAAATAATTTGAGATAAAGAAAAATAGTAAAGATGACAGTTATTTTGAGATGTAGGGAGTACTTATGTATTTTTTTTTTAAAATTTATTTTTGTGAAAGAATGTACTTAGTTATATATCTTCGGTATATCCCTTTTATCTATCATTGAGGATAAGTGTTTGGCTATGATTTAAAATAATTTAACCCTATATATCCAAGGTTATTGATTTTATTTTATTTTATTTAAAAAAAAAAATTGATTTTACCTAACAATGTTCATTCTTAGGCTCCCCACTTGCTTGAATTTCCTTATAAGAGAAGGGTGATTCAGAATGTAACAACAAATTTGTTTTGTGTTTAGCAACTCACAAGTCTGAATCTCATTTGTTGGCTTAGTGTAATTTTTTGTAGTTGGTCTACTACTACATGCTTTTGGGACAAAAGGAAAGGAGAGTAAGGGATTAATTAATGATTTGGCACTTAGTGACTTGAGCAATCTGAAAGAATGATTGTATTTTTCTTCCTTTTCTATTCTATGTCCATTTGTGTCGAAGGTGGTTGACTACATTATAGTTTCGTCTTGAAAATGGTTTATAGTTAGAGAAAAATGTGTTTCTTGTCTTATTATGAATGGTACATTAGATTGCATTTAAAGGAGGTAGCCTAATATGTTTGGTCCTATTTTGCTTATAATTTTTTGTTCATTAAAAAAACAAAAACTAAAGAGTGAACCTAATTTCAATCACTTCTTGATTGAGTTCTATTTTCCTCTTTCCTTCTTCGGCCTGTCTTCTACCTCTGTGTTTTATTGAGTTCTATTCTTGCCTTAAATAACTTTTGTTTCTCAACATCTTTTCCCCCTAAGTGTTATTGATGCCTTTCATCAAATCTTGAGTAAAGTTAAGTTGACTATTTAGTGGAGGTTGAGTAGCTCAACTGATTTGAACTAAGAGATAAATAGTTGGAGATTCTAGATTTAAACTCACACGTATGACTAAAATATTAATTTAACAACCAACTTCTAACATTTCTCATTAAAAAAAAGTTATTTATTTAGTTGTATTTTTTCTTGTCTTTCTTAGATTCTCTTCTCCTAAGTGTTAGTTTTACTAAGGGTGTGTTTGGATTTGGGGTTTAGGAGAGGGGTTTACTTTTTGTTTTTAAATTACGAACTATATAACATGTTTTTCTAAAATAAATTAAGTGTGATTGAAGTATTATATGATTGTTTATCATATTAATATATTAACTTTTTATAAAACTTTTGATATTGTCCGTAATTTAAAAATAAAAAGTAAACCCTCCCTTTCCAAATTCTCCATCCAAACACACCCTAAACTTTTTTCGGATTGATTAGCTCTTGATTTGTATGTATTTCTAGACAAATATTAATTTTTTTACTTGTTATATTATGTTAGTAGTAAAGATTTTAAACTTTGAATCTCTTTTTCAAAATCTTTCGAATGTTCTTGCTTCACCACTTGAATTACTTCTTATAAAAACTTCCCCACGACTGCATTTCCATAAAAACCTTATCAACTTTATGTTCTGTCATTCTTTGCATTGCTAGACAATGGAAAGACTAATTGAAATTCCAAAAGAGAAAAGGAAAAAGATGATGAAGATTAAAAGTGAGCAAAAGCAAATTGAAGAATCTCAACATTGTCCTAAACGAGATAAGAGTTAGGCTGTATGAAGACTTAAGGGGTAGGTTTCAATAAATGTCCAAGACATGTTTGTTTTTTTAGTGCTCAAATGGACCTCTTATTTTCTAAAAGCATATACTGTATTTCCATTTTTATGGGTTGGATGGATATGATATGAGGGTCAGGAGTGTTATTTTTTTTTTTAGGACCCCCCTCACACTTTCTAAAGTATAGGACTTTTTGAACCTTTTTCTTCTTTTAATTGTTTCAAAAGTCATGTGAAAAATTATGATTGCATGCACAAATGATCACAAATCAGCTGTGGGTCTATATACTCTTTTTACGTTGCAGCAAATGTTTTTGAAAATTGAAAACTTTTTTATCTTACAGACCTTTATCGTATAGATCACATGATGCCTTGTGTCATTCATGAACTGGAATTGGGATCTACTGCATTTTTTTAAGTGAAGGATTGATTACATTATCATGCTTAAAGATTTTTAAGCTATTAGATAAACTCAAATAATAAGTATTATGGAAAAAAAATTATTTTTAAAATAATGTTACTAAATTGATTATTCATGTGTGTAGTTAGTAAAGTTACATGATATTAAAAAAAAATGATTGCATGACATACAAAATATAGTTACTAAGAAATTTCACTTGGATGGTTTTTTATTTTTTATTTTTTATAAGTTTTCTTACCATATAGGTAGGAGAATAAAAATGTCAAAATGACCAGGAAAGAGGGAAAGTAGTTCTCACTATCTCATTATGCAAAATGCAAATACATGTTTCTTTCAATTGTTATAGTTGCCACAACCAAAAGCAATGTTAACTTTAAATGTAAATACATAGGATAAACAATATACTTTCCAATTTCCACAAACATTGTCAAAAGATCACTAATTCAGTTTATCTTAACTAGAAAACTGTTCACTAGAAGGGATATCTATGATATAATTCTAAATCTGATTATTGAACCACATAAACTCAAAAGAAACAATCGTACTGTAGGTGTGTGATGTGTGGAGAAATTGATTTTTTCTTCTTCTTTTGCACTCACCCTAATTCCTAAGCACCTTATTTCTCATTTCAACGAACACTACCCCTATATATCTCTTTCTTTTTTGAAGGGACTATTCCTATTTTTCTCTTAAAAGGGGAGGAAAAAAATAACACATCTTGTTAAAGCCCTTTATAACTTCTTGACTCATGAGACAAGGCCATCTATTATTGTTAATTGGAAAGCTTTTTATCTTCTAAGTTCTAACTAAAATAGTGGGGGGTAACTCAATATTTGTTGTGGGGTAAAAGAACATAATGTCTTATTATTAGTCAACAAATATGTAGAATAGTGGGAGCAGATGGCTCCAATGCACATAATGTAGATCTGTATTCAAAGCAATCAATCAAAGAACAAAGAGATAAAAACCCACTCATTGTTCTCAGTTTCTTATTTTAACTCACATTATCTCATTTTCTTTCTCTCTTTTATTTTAGGGGGCGGGTGTTAGGATATCATGATTTCATTGTTGACATTTCATATACAAGTTCAACAAAGACCTTCGTAATAAAATGATTGTACAAATATCATTTCTCTAATAGTTTTTGAAATGATATGAATGATGAATGTGGGACATTCTATGCCAACTTGTATGTCAGATCAATATGGATCTTGGATTGTTCAATTCAATTTCCTCCTTCTCTTGCTCCAACATCTTGTGCTCCTAATTTTTATTTTAGGCTTAATAGCAGTTTTGGCCCCCTATGTTTCAAGAAGTTGCGGTTTTGGTTCCCTAACAAAATAAAATACAAAACCGCCTCCTAAGTATTGCCCCTTTTGAAGTTTTGGCCCCCGGACCAATTTTGACCAAGTCAATGCACACGTGGACGCCACATGTGTAATTATTATTATTTTTTAATTAAAAAATATATTTTTTTTAATTTTTTAATAATATAAATTTTTTTTACACACGTAATGTTCATGTCAGCTTTGACTTGGTCAAAATTAACCTGAGGGGCCAAAACTGCAAAAGGGTAATACTTAAAGGACGGTTTTGTATTTTATTTTATTAAGGGCCAAAATCACAACTTCCTAATACTTAACGGACCAAAACTGCTATTAAACTTTTTTTTTTTTATAAGGGTGCATGAAAAGTTGTCAAACCTTCTCTCTTCTTCCCTATCTAATGAAAAGGATGTTAAACCTTCTCTCTTCTTCCATATCTATCTTCTTGTACTACACTACTACAACTTTAGTGTTACCAATATTTTGTAAACTTTAGTGTAACGTTAATGTATTATAAAATGTCACTACCAAAAAAAACTTATGCACACTACCAAAAAAAAATGTATCATAAAAGGAAAACGCTAGCTACAGTGAATTGCACTTTAGCAACACCCTCCCATAATTTCCAAAAATGGGAGTTGAATATATGACTAAAGTTTTACGATTCTAACACGAGTAAATAGTTAATTATCCATTGAAATTATAAATTTCGTCAATTACTCTTTTGAAATTAATAAAACTTTAATTACCCTCTAAAATTGTATAACGTTAATCAATTTACCTCCTCCGTCAAATTTTTTTGTTAGTCAACATCACGTTTTGCAAATATCCCCTGAAGTTTTGCACTTATGTTCAAAATGCCCTCTAAACTTAAAAATTTATATTTTTTTTATCTTTAAAAGTGACTGCACTATCACTGAATTGTGGAACATATTAGCTAAGTTTTGACGGTAAACAACCATATATGTTTTCTGAAACGATCAAACATTAACCATGTATTCTCATTCTTCTACCACCTTCCATGTACCAAAACACAATTGTAGCCTATAGTTTAATACCTAGAACAACCTTAGGAAGTCGTGATTGTTCTTCTACTTTCTATAATATATTCTTATTCTTGTTATGCAATCTAAATCATCTCAAATCTATTGGATTGTAATAAATGATCCAAATGTTAACTCTAACATTGGATTGTAATATTGTAGAGTTTAAGGTATTAAAGTTAATTGTTAATTGTTTGCCTTTAATATCTTTTGAGTTATGGATAAGAAAAAAAATCAAGTTTAGGGGGTATTTTGCACATAAATGCAAAACTTCAGGAGGTATTTGCAAAACGTGATGTTGACTAACAGAAAAATTTGACAGAGATGGTAAATTGATTAACGTTGTGCAATTTTAGAGGGTAATTGAAGTTTTGTTAATTTCAAGTGAGTAATTGACGAAACTTACAATTTCAGGAGGTAATTGCCTATTTATTCATCCTAAGCATTTCAGGAATCGAGGACAAAATTCTTTCACAAGATATAGCATCTCTCATTATAAAATCATGTTTAATGTAATAATTAATAAAATGTGATTAATTATTAAATTTGAAATTATGTCATAAATGATTTTACAAAAAAATTGAAGGAAGAAAGAAAGCACATCGCATAAAAGAGATAAGTGACTGCAAAAGAGAGAAGAGAAGAGAACATGGCTATGGCCGCGAGCAGCAGCGTGTCACTGTTGAAGTCTTCTTTCACCGGAGATCGATTCTTACGCCACCAATCACTTCCTCAACTATTCCGTTACAGACAAGGTTTCAACCTTCTCCTTTTCATTTTTCCACTTTCTCTTCTTCTCAATTAACTCATTCATCATTCTTTGTAACAGGAACGAATCATTTTTCGATGCAGTTACCTCGATCACTTTCTGGCTTAACCAATCTCTTATTCAATAGAAAGAATATTGATGACAACACCAATCGTAAACGCTTGAGACCTGCAATTGTTTCTCCACGTCGAAAAGTTCCCAAGGACATAACAAAGCCTCCATATGTAAAATCCATGGTTCCTCCAGGGATTGCGAGTGGACCTGAAGTACATGATGAAAAGGGGATTCAATGTATGAGAGCTTCTGGAAGGCTTGCTGCTCAGGTTCTTCAATATGCTGGCACCTTAGTCAAGGTGCGTTTCTATTCCTCTTTTTCGGCACTCTTCATAAGTTAGATTATAGCTGATAGCTGATAGCTGATAGATGAAAAGGAAACAGTAATTCTTTTAAACGTGAGATTTATGTTATCTATGAAATGTTAATAAAATTAAATTGTTGAATTGATTGGTATGTTTCTTATTGAAAAAGAAAAAGTTGTTATGTTAGTTTTAACTTCTGTTGACAGCCAGGCATAACGACTGATGAAATTGACGAAGCAGTTCACCAAATGATAATTGATAATGGTGCGTACCCGTCTCCTCTTGGCTATGGTGGTTTTCCAAAGAGTGTTTGTACATCTGTGAACGAATGCATTTGCCATGGAATACCAGATTCCCGTTCGCTTGAGGTCTTTCTAGACAACTCTTAAATTGTAAAATTATATATCTTGGGTGAAAAAGTTGTGACATGTTCTTTTATTTGCAGGATGGTGATATAATCAACATCGATGTTACCGTGTATCTAAATGTAAGTTGTACTTTTTTGGGTGTGGCGGGGTGCTTATTTTTACTTTTTTGTTGTGGTTGGGAGGGGACGGAGGCTAGGAGTTATTTAATCATACACACACAATACTATATTGTTCTTTTAAAACTTGGTCCTTTGTCAATTTGTGTATGAATATTAATTCATCTAGCCTATTTTGGAACGAGTATGCTACATACTTTAATATCAGTTGTTTTGCCTATTTTTATTTGTTTTGCTATTGCATCTTTTAAGATTTATAAAATTTGTGCTTTGATTTGGTGATTGAACAAATGGATATGAATTATAGGGTTATCATGGTGACACATCGACAACTTTCTTTTGCGGAGATGTTGATGATGAGGCCAAAAAACTAGTTCAGGTACTAGTTTATCTTCATGCCAACAATGGCTGTGATTTGGTGCTTTTATATGTTCCATATGTCCATGCACTGTTCTCTAATTCTGCATTTTAATCTGATTCTCATTATGATGTTCTTGTGAACCGTGAACTAGTCTGTTAACTAGTTCAATGATCAGTCCAGTTTTCAAAATATTGGTAAAAATATTAATTTTGGATTTTAGATTACTTGGTCTGGAAAATTAATTGTTTTATGCACTTCATGCAATGGAATTCATTATGAAAACCTTTGAAACTACAGTGAAGTGTTCTAAATCTTTAGAGTAAGGACTTATGTAGTTTTTGAATTTTAGATATTGTGCCAACAAAGGAATGCTTTTATATTCACTTTGGAATGAGAGTATGAAAAGAAAGAAAGCTACTTCACTGTGTTATATGGCATTGTAGATATTTATTACCTTAGCAGGGTAGAAGTAACTAGGCCTCCAGTATTGGTATCAACATGTAAACTGTAATCCAGTAGAATATCCTATGGTATTAAGGTTTAAATCTTACATGGGATGTGTAAGGAAGAATATCCCTTGGTATTCATTTATGACCTTGTATTATCTGGTCAATAGGAGATGTACCACTTATTCCCGGAAATTGTATATCCCATAAAAACCATTGACTAACCTTTTACCAAATATAATGAATTTTATTTATATCTTCCTTACAACTTATTCTAATTGTTTTTTGGCTGTTGAGATACTGTCCTCGTCATTCGTTTTGTGCTTATCTGAGTGGGGGTTTCTCCCTTGTTTGATTGATACAGGTCACTAAAGAATGCCTAGATAAAGCAATATCCATATGTGCACCAGGAGTGGAATTCAAGAAAATTGGCAGAACAATTCAGTAAGATGTTCCCATCATTTGTTCTCTCGTTCCTGCATTTCCTTATTCCACAGAATTTCAGAAACCCTCTGGCAGTAGGATTATGTATAGTAAATGGTAATTGCATTGGTTTAAAACCATGATCCTATAAATCTTAACCAAACATAAGGTTAATAACAAAAAATGTCAGTTTGTAACTTCGTGTCCTTTTAATAGTTCTTCTAAAAAGTGTTCATCCCCACCCGGGTGAAATTATTTAAGCATGCCACAGAATTAAATTTTAATAAACTCCCGACCATTGTGAGTATCACTCTGAAGAATATCCAATAAGATGTTCCCTTAGGGCTTAGATGGCTCACACATCCCCATTCTTCATACAAACTGCTTTTACAGAAATGTGTACTCCTTTCTATGAACCCACAATAGTCAACATCAACCTATCTAGTGGGACTCGGCTTTTAACTTCGCATTCATATAGTTGTGCCGTGTCATTTGTTGCATTACATCTTTGTAGAAAAACTGTGCTAGAAAACCAGAAAAAAAGGGGGTGCATGCTTCTCCCATGGCCTTCATAGTACCCTCTAGTGTACCTACATCTACCTTTTACTTCTCAGGTCTTAACATAGGGTGGGGTTGAATAATTTAAAACGATTTGAAGGAAACAAAAGCAGTGTATAAGCAATTCTCAATATTGTGCTAATATTGGTTAAAAGTTGATGACTGTGATTTAAATTAATTTGATTCTTCACTATATGATTCATCTTTGATGTATTTATTTTTGTTTTTTTAAGTGATCATGCAGATAAATATGGATATGGCGTTGTGCAACAGTTTGTTGGCCATGGGGTTGGACGTGTTTTTCATGCTGATCCAGTTATTCTGCACTTCAGTAATTAACTTAAACTTTGAACTTTTGTCCATATTACTTGTCAGTTTCACTTCAATTCGATACTAGCAACAAACCTGTGTTGGAAATCTATATTTATTTTACTGCTTATAAGGAATATTGAAATCAGCATGTGTCCATTAATTTTAAAAATGATAATCACTAATATTTTGTTTAAATTTAAAAATTATAAGCATTAATCTTTTAGAAATTGAAGTTTGTAAGAAATTGAAAGCATTAATCAAAGAATATTTTGCGTAGACTAAGAAATTGAAGAAGGCAGAGGTTTGGAAGTAAAGTTATTTCTTTCACTACATAAAAGTTGGTAATGATCCATTAAACTCTAGAAAGAAATCCTATATTTTACATTCCATTAAGAGAAAAACAGAAGGTCCCTGTTAGCTTATACTGTTAGACATATATGATACATAACTGATGTCGAATTTCAAACTGCTCGTTTGGACACCAGTTAGCCACCCTTATTTTATATTAAAAACATTTCATATTCTTTCAATATTTTTTCTCCAAACCTCAAAATATTTCAGAGTTATGTTTATAACAATTATTCTTACTATTTTTATTTTCAGGAAACAATGAAGATGGACGTATGATGTTAAATCAAACCTTCACGATTGGTAATTTTTTTTCAATACAATATAGATTGTTATAAACTAATGCTTATGATTATTGTTTGCGAAGCTGGAATCTTTGCATTTATTTTGCTCTTGTTCTCTGTTGCATGGATTGGGTTTTAATATTATATATTTGATATGTTACAATATTTTTTATTTTTTGGTACAATGATATTTTACAATATTATTGTTGAAAAAATTGAGATATGTGCATATATTTAAATACGTAAAACTATTGTATAATTCATACTTATTCCCAGTGTCACAATTCAATATTTTAGATATGTAAAAATACTTATTGCCTTTCATCATTTCGCTCTTCCTTGAGAAATTCTCTCTTTCCTTTGCACTTGGAAATTTCAACCTTGCATAGCTTAAAAATCAGGATAGTTCAATATCTTCATGCATTTGCCAATAAAAGTTCACACGTCCAAAAATATGGCCAGACTTCTAAATTTAAATTTGGAAGCTGCTGTATGTGAATGATACTATCCACATACCATATGGATATGAATTACCACGTATGTAAGCCACTTATTTTGGAGTAATTGTGCATAACTTGCCTTTGAATTTACACAGGCTAAGTGTATGTAGCTGACTAATTTAGCACAGAATTGGAACAGCTCAGATGTGGGGAAGGGGTGCATGGGAATCATATGAAATTTCAAATTTCGTTTTGTAACAAGTTTTAGTGTTGCTAACTGTTTTAATTGTGGAGGATGGTACTATATAGAGGGTAGTGAAAGTGGAGTGGAATGGAATGGAATACTTTTGATTTTGACTCCCTGATCTAGCGCTTGGTAAAAATAATGGAAATGAGTGAAAATAATGATTTTCCTCTTGGTATGATTGAACAGTAGGGAATGTAGATACTACAATGAACAAAATTATCGTTAAAGCACCATCCTTCATTGTCAGATCATTTTCACCTTAGAGGAGAAGTAGCAGATATTGTGGACCCAAATTGAAATTGAGCTCTTAACACACTGCTTTAAATGTCACGATATATTTTCTTCGATGTTGCAGTCACATGCAAAATGATTTGTAACCAAATTTTCCATTCCCTCAGTCTCTACTTTCTTATTTATAAGCTAAAGCAAGTTCCAGGAATATACCCTTGGTGTTATGTTTTCAAAATTTGTAAAGTACTTTGGGATTTGGGGATTTCTTGAATGTATATACTGCTTAAACTTTTTGAAAACCCATCGGTAGCTCATGATGTTTAAATGAGGAAGTGTTGTGCTTGTTGTTTTTGTTTCCTTTTTTGTTAGGTGTATGCTTAATTTAAGAAAAAGCTAAGATGAGAATGTTGCATGCTATGAGTGGCAATACTAGATGAGATAGGATTAAGAGTTATTGCATTAGAGGCAGAAGAAGACAAAAAACTATAGGCTAAAAATTTGGAGGCCAATAGTTTGACTATAAACATGATTTATGATAGAACATTATGACATTGCTTTGATCCATCTAGCTGACTCCCCCTACTGGAGTAAGGTTTTGTTGTTGTTGTTGATGATGTTTAATTTGAGAAAAACCCATGCCATAGGAATTAACACATAAACCTACAATTCATCACATTTTGAAGAAACTGGCTGATAATGTTTTTCATATATAGTTAGGCTCCTAATAGACTCTTAGGTCTATATATAATCATGGATTTCATGAGGCAGTCATGTGCTTAGCAACCCTTTAAATTTGCTTTAGTGAAAACAATCCTCCAAGATTTATAGATTATGTTATAACTTTTAACATTATTTAATTTTTTCCTTTACCTGGTAAATTTTACAGAACCTATGCTGACTATGGGCAGCATCAATCCAGTGATGTGGAAAGACAATTGGACAGTTGTGACAGAAGATGGAAGTCTTTCAGCTCAGTTTGAACACACCCTTTTGATAACACCTGATGGGGCTGAGATTATGACTCAGTGCTGACAAATGCAAACATTCAATATCTTTGCATATCTCGCACGGCGAAACTTATTATTGAGATGCTATTGATTTAATTACTTCCAGTTTCAAATCAAAGTTCTTGCTGGAAATTACCCAAGTTATAAGAAGCAATATGCCAAATGAGTCACAATGTTGTATTGTTTCTGTATTGTATTTATATATAGTTTTACAGTCTCATTTTCTTCAATTTTTACTACACTTATTTTTCATTGTTCTGAGGAGAGAATAATGGCAAGGCAGAAAAGGTATAGGATTGTCAATAGGTAGAGGGAGATTAGGGAGAAAGCTATTCTTTCGATCATTAAGCTCTCCATTTAAATTTAAAAAATCTCATTAAACATGATTTATATCAGTTTTATAGCGTCAAATTATATCAGTGTGTTTGAATAATCATATTTTTACACAAGATTAGTGCAATACACGAGTCACAAATGGGGTTCGCTGAATGCATCAATCAGCTGCAAGTGACCATGGTTATATAATAGGCATCGTTATCATAGGGTTCCTATGGTTATATGTAAGTATTTATTTATCAACACTGTTTTTAGAGTGGATATCAAATTCTTGGAAATGTAGCAATTTTAAATCTTTTGAGGGATTAATCTTTGCAACCATAAGATATTCACAAAAAAAAGAAGAGTAGATGTCAAATTTAATTTCTTTTAATATTTGTGGTATTGTTATACTCTTTAATTTGTTTGCCTAATACTTGCATTGTAAAACTTATCATTTTTTTTTTTGGGTACAATGTAAAACTTATCATTTGATTTAAAGTTACTATACTATAAATCATATCAATAATATTTTAGATTAATGTCAGATATTTATCATGCCATTGAGAAGATTTGTCAAAAATGACATCGCTTAATTTCGGCACGTATCTCACGGAAGTGTCATTATATATTGCTGAACTTGCTTGTACTTTTATTTCCTCTTTTGTACTCAACTTCAATTTTCTCTAAAACCTTACGATTTTTGGGCGATTCTGATTTTTTTTTTTATCGCAATCATTTCAACAAATAGGGTCAATCTTCAAACTATTGGGATCAATTAGGAGGTAAAGATTACTTTTTTCCTTATGCATAATTTTTGTTGTATTTCTGTCAATGTTTCTTCCCATAGTTGTCTATCGAACCTTTCGGTAGTTATTTAGCGGAGCCCGAACCTTCCCTTACACATAAATTTTAATGCATTTGCTAGTGGCTCTATGCAAACAGAACCATGCAATGTCTCATTATCAAGTCGTTTCCTACCAACATCTTATTCATATCTTCAACAAAGAAAAAAAAAAAAAAAAAAAAATTTTAATCATTCTGGCATTTTTCACTAAAAAAACATTCAAACATTTTGTCGAACAGTTAGAGCACATTTAAACAAATGAATTTGTACCAATTCAATTACATCAACAAACCTTATAACATTTTCCTAAACAATCAACCAACCATAAAATTCAATAATTTTGTATAAACAAATGAATAATCATTTCTACTTATCAACAAACACGAAAATTTTCACTTTTCATCAGTAACAAAAAATAAATATCATAAAATTACATTAATATTTATTAGAAAAAACATGTAACATAAAAATTAATAAATAAATGGCCTAAATATGAAAATAGTCCCTGCAAATATCTGACATTTTGGTTTTAGTCTCTGTAAAAATATTTTTTTGGTTTTAGTCCCTGCAAATATAAAAAAATTGATTTTGGTCCTTGGCATTTTGTTTTAGTCCTTGTAAAATTGATTCATATTGGATCTGGTCCTTGTAATATGTAAAATATTTGATTTTAGTCCCTCAAAATGAGAACTAAAATGAATATTATAGGAACCAATTTCAATATGAAATGATTTTACAAGGATTAAAACAAAACACCAAGGACCAAAACCAAATATTCTATATTTGCAGGGACTAAAACCAAAAAAATATTTTTATAAGTACTAAAACCAAAACGCCAGCGGGAAACATTTTCATATTTAAGCCTAAATAAATTAAGTGATAGTAAATTTTTAAAAGTGTTAGTTTGTTACATGAAGTATCATAAAAAATCAATAAGTGATAAAAATCTTTTTACGTATTAATACAAAATCTTTTTTTTATATGTAGAAATTCTTTAAAATATTTTTTAATACTAATATTTTTTTTTAAGAATAAAAAAAATACTAATATATTTTTTTTGTCTAGTTTTTAATACTAATTTTAATTTATTGATAAGGGATACATATGAGTGTGTAAATACATATAATTACCCTTATTTTATTAAGGCTTAAATATGCATTTCATCCCTGTAATTAAGGGTCGTTTGAAATTTCATCCTTGAGCTTACTAATCCTCCCATTTTGCCCCTGCAATTATTAATCATTTGAAAAATGGCCCTAATTACATCTGATTAGTAATTTTAGGGACGAAAATTCAAATGACCTATATTTGCAGGGACAAAAGATCTATTTAAGCCAAAAGATCTATTTAAGCCAACCACCTCGTCCAATCATCACTTGCCACATGGACACCACGTCGCTAATGACAGTCCACCTCAGCAAAAAAACTTAATTAGGACCAAAAGTCAAATGATTAATATTTGCAATGTCAAAATAGGAGGATTAGTAAACTTTCAAACGACCCCTAATTACAGGGATGAAAGACATATTTAAGCCTTTTATTAATTAATTTTGCGTTTCTCTTTCTCTGATTTTCCAGAATATTTCTCTTTCATTTTCAATCAATTCCAATCATCATTTTCTATCATTCTTCTCTACAAAAACAGACAAATTTTGAATCGGAGCAACTTTGCCGGCGATCACCGTGCCGGAAATTCCCTCTGTTCGTCGGATTTGGTGAGTTAGTTGTGATTTCTTCTTCTTCAAACAATTCTGCTGTCATAGTTGAATTATAAGATCTGGTGTAGTATTTATCTTTTCTTCTCCCTCTTGAAAATTCTGATGACTCATTTATATGCAATTGTGTTTTTGCATTGCAGTTATACTTATATCTTCATTTCATGGTGTTTCTGTGGACACATTGAAGAATTCTCAATATGGGAATTTTTGATGACTTACCTTTGCCTCCAGAAAAATCTGTAAGCTATATTTCCTCCGTTTCAGATTTAGATTTATTCATTTATTGCAATGAAGCACATACACTCCTCGGATTAGACGTGTCCTGTACACGACACATATAATTACACTGAATGATGTGATTTTCTAAAATTATTAGTGGTGTCAGTGTCTGTGTTGTGTCCAGTGTCCGTGTCCGTATCCGTGCTTCATAGATTTATTGCAATTGCATTTATCATGTGTTGCATTGAGTACTCATTCATTTGAGTCTTTGTTTTCCATTTGAATGCAGTATCTGAGAGAAGAACTCTCTAGGATAGATGAGACTTGGACTGTTGCTCGTTTTGATTCGTTACCTCATGTTGTTCATATATTGACATCAAAAGATCGTGATGCTGCTGCCCAATATTTGAAAGAGCAAAGTGATGTTGTTGAGGAGGTTGTCGATGAAGTAGTACAATCTTATCATAGCGGTTTCAACAGAGCTATCCAAAACTATTCCCAGATTTTGAGGCTTTTTAGCGAATCCACTGAAAGTATAGGCATCTTAAAGGTAGATTTGGCAGAGGCCAAGCAGCACCTTAGTGCCCGCAATAAGCAATTGCATCAATTATGGTATCGATCAGTCACATTACGACACATAATCTCCTTATTGGATCAAATCGAAGATATTGCTAAGGTTCCGGCTCGTATTGAGAAACTCATTGCAGAGAAGCAATATTATGCTGCAGTTCAATTGCATCTGCAATCCATGATGATGCTTGAGCGAGGTCTCCAAACTGTAGGTTTTCAACTTACTATATTATTATTCTATTTTCAGTGTGTTTTGTGTTGAAGGCTTATTTTTTGTGTTGTATTTGTTCTTTGGTAGAAACAGTTTATTGTTCAAAGAAAATGTGAATGTGATTGTGACTGTATCCAATGAAAAAAAGTCAAAAAGACTAAAAAGCACAAGTGTATAACAAAACTTCTGCATCTCTCAGCATATTAGAAATGTATTTTTCCCCGTTAACCAAAAAAAGAGAAATGTATTTTCCCATAAAATTACCATTAGTTTGAGATTGAAACACTAGTGAGAGTCACCAAACTTAACCATATCCTCTAGCATATGGAAAGAAGTGCTAACAGAGTTATAAAATTTCCACTTGTTTAGAACCTGTATATTATACGACTAATGTACATCCCTTCTCAAGCATATTATTGATTCAAATGCTCTCTCTCCCTCTTTGTTAATATTTTTCTATTTATTTAATCATCTCTATGAACATTTCTATGTGTTTTTTGTTTGTAATAATTATGTTTGATGTGTGGCCTAGGTTGGGGCACTCCAAGATGTCCGTTCTGATTT
>Ga0099826_10000974_pt1 | contig 15941 bp, 4 predicted proteins | sample Mtrugardesep15_FD_76830 | JGI IMG/M metagenome (GOLD analysis project Ga0099826, IMG submission 76830) | Root nodule microbial communities of legume samples collected from California, USA - M. trunc garden sep15 | ecosystem: Host-associated > Plants > Roots > Nodule | place: USA: California... | reverse complement strand
TTTTATAAATAAACAAAATTGATTTTCATTAGTGTGCTAGTCCCCTAGTAATTCTAATCAGTGCATCAGTTCGAACAAAATTCAATTGCAACACATAAAGCTCATCAAGAAATGATTTTAATTCGTGTCCTCTTGGTTATGTCATTTATTAGTATAGATTTTATTTGATTTTTTCCTTTTTAACGGTCAAGCTGATGTGTCTTAAAGAATAATTTTAATTGGTTAACCGTGTAAAGTTTTTTTACTCTGTCAGAGTATTCCAATTAAACTCTTTTCATAATAGATGCTCTTTCTTGATTTTTGCTAAATGATTTTTCTTTATCTCTTCATTTTAGGTCGAAGTTCCTTTTATTAAGTTTGAGCAATAGAGCTGTTGAGAGATGTTGAAAGAGTCCTTGTTACTATACACCAGGGATGGACCTGAACAAGGCATGATGTGGCAACTGTCACGCCAGGTTAGGTCCAATCCTTTTAAAAAAAAAATAATTTTAATCGGTTCATTTTATATTTTTATTCATATATTAATACAAACACTTAATTTTTTTATGTTTATACGCGCGTCAACTTTTACTCATATATTAATACGGGGACATATATTTTTTGTAATTTATACACGTGTCAATATATTTACTCATATAAGAGAACCTGTATTTTTTTAATTTATAGATGTGTTTATACTTTAACTTATATATTAATTTGGGGACCTTTTTTTTTAATTTATACACAGGTCTATATTTTTATTCATATATCAATACAAAGATCTTTTTTATACATAATTTCTATGCAATTGCGACTTGTTTCAAAAAAAAAAGCGCAACGTGCTCACCCATCCGTATGCATGGGCATCCTGCTAGAGTATTTAACATTTGTAACCTATAGATAAAGAGATGTTCTTTGAACAATTAGTAATGATATAATTTTAGTTCATTTTCAATAAATGAAAAATAGATTATTTTCTTTGTAATTTTGGTTGCTACAACTATTTTTATAACTTCTTATTAAATTTAATATTAATTAATTATTTGAAGAAAAAAAATAATTGCCCACTGGTATTGAAAGTCCAGATCCGCCCCTACTATAGACATAGTAGGAAAAAAAAATCATTAAGTTTGGGTCTAGATGGTGTTAAATTCAGGTTTCTGAAAGACTTCCGTAATGACGTTACACTAGGCAAATTTGGCGTTTTAATGTCGTCCATTTTAAATCACTTATTAGACCAAGTGCAATTAAGGCATTTTAAAAATTCACATGAATGCTTATAACAGCTTTTTCATGTCGAGCGCTATTATAGGGTATTAAGTGAAATGGAAATGCTTAATATCGCGACTACTTTGATAGCGAATATCTCACAACTAGTTCCTATTGACTACTCAAACCATGACCACCCATGTTTTCCATGAAATCCGGAACTCCAAAACTGTGTTCTTCTCTCTTTTGGAAATTAAACACGTAAGCGGTCGGGAAATTTCAAGAAAGGAGTCTCGCGATATATAGCAGGACTCTAAGTGAAAACACCTATAATGACATTTTTATTTTAAAAAAATAATAATAATTTTTTTAAACTCAATTATAGGGTATTTAAACTATACTTTTTCTTTTACTACCGTTTACATCTAAAATAATTATATTGTTAACCAAACTTGACAAACAAAAGATTGAGCAATATCAGACGAGGAAACCCTCAACCGAATGAAGAATAGTTGATGCTAGGGCAACCAAGCCACATAATTAATTCTTTATCATGGCCACTAATTCAGAATGTGTGTCGTTAAAGGCTCAAAACTAAATCACAAGCACAGTGGGACAAGATAATGATGCATTACCCACAATGGTTGATCTCAACACCAATAATTGTTCCAAGGAATGAGGAAAGAGACATGACATGTAGTGGATCATCGCACAAAGGGACCTTGTCAGCGGATCACGTCGAGGATAGGTAGTTAAATCCAAACGTGGGGTGTCGCGGTTCCACTATCGAGGGAGTTATCACGCAACACCTGTGAAAATTAGACGAATAAGGGTTACACACTTAAGGCCACATTGTTTGGCTAATAGGCAATAGTCACACTATAAATACATGTTCATACTTTGTAATAAACACATCCAATCAGCTTATTTTCATAAATTTATCCCTTTATCTTTTTGCTTTTGTTTATGTATTTTTTAATGTAGCTTAAACCCAAAAATAACCGTACCTAATGTTCTACTCGAGGAGTCCACATCTGAGGAACAAATTTCCTCCCTCAGTATTAATCACTTGTAGCAAAGGAAATCGTCGTTGAAAAAACACAGTCGACCTCAGCTATTTTTAGATTCCATCAACAATTTTTGCATTCATGGTGGAATCATCCATTTTCTTCAATTTCAACTTTCGAGAAATATGAAGAGGACAAGTTTAGAGCTTAATGATGAAAGTTTTCGTCAAGCCCTAAAGTGGGAAATCAATGATTGATGATTAAAATATCAATCATTAATTTATTTTTCTTTCATTAACTATTCATTTTAGAAGAGCTAAATCCAAAACTTTTGTATCATAAAAATTGGTTGAAACTAATATTCAATGCTTATAAGTTGTGTGGATGGTGGGTGCAACATAGTTATCATATGCATCGAACGATGTATTATTGGTTTTTAGAAATCATATGATGTGTTTATAAAAATACGACTTGTATTGTATAAAAAAAAAATTATGTTCCTTGTACACCCAAATGTCATTTGACATCTTAAGAGAGATATTTCTCTCCCAAAAAAAAAATCTTAAGAGAGATATAAATAAAACAAATAGAAGAAAGAGGAGTGATGGATGTGATAGGTATGTAATGAATTGTTGATTTATGAGTGTTTGAAAATCAGCACTTGAGTATATGAACATTTTTTTACAAAAACAAAAGGATATTCATTCATTCAAATTGATAGAATACATCAGATATAATAACATGATCAACATCGCTAAATACGTAAAGATTGAATCTGTGAACAAACTCACAACACTAAAATTAATAGCATATGACAAAATGTCTACAAAGAATATGATAAAATCTAAATCACGAGAATACTCATGCTTCCAGATTAGCAACGTTGATGCTCAAATCATTGATTGAATTTGTGATTGACTGAAGTTGATCTTTCAATATGAATCAAACGAACACCGCAACAAGACACGAAATCAAAGAATGTCGTACAAGACGGCAAACAACACAACACCACATTCAGACGACAAAATCACAAAAACAAAAAAAAACACAAGAAAAATCTTGATATATGTGGAAATAACTTATTTAGAATGAAAGAAAGGGAAAAAAGATGGAGAAAGGTGATTATAGGTCAAAAATGACATAAAACCACGCCTCCTCGTTGAATGAAAGAGAAAGAAAACTTAAAGAGAAAGTGAAGTTTCTCTCACTAAAAAATAAAGCAACATATCATTAAACCTAGCCGCCTCCACTCACCTCTCTTATTCTTCGTCCACCCAAGAGCGGTGATTTAGTGCCAATTATTGGTCTGAAATCACCCATGTTGGCCTTTTTTTCCCTCACACGTAGGACTGGCGACTGGAGCATGGATATAAATGGTGGAAGACTCGATAGCAGAAACCTGATTGTAGGTGGTCTAACGAATCTTGGAGGACACTTTAATATCATCTTAAAATTTGTGGTAATTTGTTGTTGTGTTTAACTCAACCCCACAAAACCAACTTCTAAGATGAGGATTGTCCTCCACTTATAAATACATTATCAGATCATCTTTATTCCAATGTGGAGCTCTTTAATGCACACTTTACTTCGCCACGTCTAAATAAATGTTGTTGAACGCAGAATTAGGCCACGCTTTGGTAATAGTTGCTTACTATTTACTTATGCAGTACACTTTATTTCTCTAAAAAAAATTGCTGCTTGTTATTTTTTTACAAAGCTTGAGCCACGGATATAAAAGTGTTGGTGTTTTAAACCACATTACCACAAGTGTTAATAGTGCATGTATTCTTTATATCATGTCATGTTCTTCACCCCTAAACCACATTTTCTCCCTCGTTCTTTTTATATGTAATCATTAGGTCAGATAGAAAATGGTGAAGGAGAGAAAAGAAAGAAGAAAAAGATGAAGAGAGATGCATGGAACACGAGGGAAGAAAAAATAGTTCAAGTAAAAAGTTTTACACATACATGCTTTGCTATATTGTTTAACTAGTTAAAAATATATGATTTATCATATTTAGTAATTGATGAGGCAACAAAAACAAATGTGCGAAACTTATATACACTAACAATGTATATAAATTAAGCTCTAAAATTAATTTAACTCAATGTGACATTTTTCTAAGAAACATGACATTGGTCATATTTTCCACTTCGACCTCTAAACTAATATTTTGTATCCTATTTAAGTCATTATGTTTCACTATGACTAACAATCAATTTTTTTGACAAAAACAATCACGTATTTAAAATAACTTCAACTTCTAAATATTTTTTTAACAAAACCGTTAATTTTATAATAGTAATTAATGAAACTAAAAAGTGTGCACCTATATAGCACCAACACATGTTCCTCTTTGACGCCGATGTATCACAAACACATGTGATTACATTAATTTTTTTCCGATATGCCAAGAAATAGCGAAGGTATCTGGAGAGTCAGAAAGACTCCAACGAGGTTGGCACTTAACTGAGACTCTATCATCTACCGCCTACTCAATATATATTATTAAAAAAAATTAATAAATAAAGAGGGGACTAAACCAAAACTCTCATAGAAAAAAAAAACAAATCAAGAAAAACATCCTAAGAAAAAAAAGAAATGATATTTGAACAACCACTTTTAAACAACTTTAACTTTCTCTCTCATACCCTCATTATACTTTTTTCTCTCTTTCTTCCTTTTTCTCTCTATTGTTATTGTCCAATAAGAAGAGAGGAAAAAGGTTGTCCCAAAAAGTTGTATAAAATTATTTGTCAAAATATCATTCCTCAAGAAAAAATAGACAATCTAAAGCGATCTCTCGAAAGTCTGCCAACAAAAGCTGAGGAAGAGTGATGAATCAAACTGATGTGTGACAACACTCTTCTAAAACCATGTATGATCAAAGGTTTCTCAAAAATAATCAAGAAAGACTTGGGTGTAATGCAAAAATCTTGAAGAGCAATAAAAATTGCATATAACCCTTATTTTGATATTTTTTAAAGAAATCAATTTCGACTCTTTCATTAATTACTATCAAAGCTAATAGTATTAGTATCAATATCGTGTTTGATATATGTGTCTCAATCTATTTATTTTTTATTTTTTTTTGAAGGAGTATGTGTCTCAATCTATGTTAGTGCTGTTTTAAGGTGCAGAAAAGGAATGCACCAGCATTATGCTCACAAACAAACCAATGCAAAAGACACATCACATAAATTAACATCCATACAACATGAACATATCAACCACATAAACATTCATGCAAAAGTTTGAAGTATTTGTCACAAACACACATAAAATAATAAATAGATAACATGTTAATTGATATGAAAAAATCGTTGATGGCCCCACTTTGTATTCTCACAGTAGTCGATGTCTCTTCATTCATATCTTCGATAACTCAAATATAAGTATTCATAACATCTTTCTTGCCTCTTCATTCATATCCACGATAACTCAAATATAAGTATTCATAACATATTTCTTCTTTAGAATTTTTCACAATATTTAAAGAGGAGTGATATTTGTATAACCAATTTTATACAACCCTTGTGACAAATACTTTTCTCTTCTTTTTATTGGACAAAAACAATAGAGAGAGAAAAAAGAGAGAAAATAAAATACATATGAATATAAGAAAGAGTTATTTCAAAAGTTGTCAAAAAATAGATGTACATATATTATTTCTCATATTTGAATAAGGTATTGCTGAAAGTGAGGCAAGAGTTTTCTCATGTAACCAAAAAAAAAAGTTTGTCAGATAAATTATCAAATTTGAAGATACCTCATAACATGTCATCTTTCAAATATTGCATACAATGACACGTCATGAATTTATTCAACCAAATAATTCAATATGATAATCAAAAGTAAATCTATTAAGATTGTGGAATTGCAATTGATCCACCTAACACACATCTTATCAAATAAATTACAATTCCAACCAATGATTTTCAACACACAGGATTTCTGTGCACAATTTTAATAGGAAATGTTAACAAGTGCTGCAGGACACTTGTTAAGAAGTTTAAAAGAGGAAATTTTGTCTTGAAAATGATACATTCTACACATTGAAAGTTTAAAAAGTAACTTTATCCACATGAATTTTGTAAATTACTTCTATTTTTAAATCCTTAACTAGTACCCTAAAAGCATTGGTGAACCAGACTCATTTTAATAACTAAGACTGCTAACTTAATAACAGAAGGGAGGGAAAAATCAATACTTTGGCTGTGCAATCCAGATTCTATTGAAAAATGAAATACATCCATTACTGTCAAAGACAAAATATTAGGGGTCCCATAATCATTCATACTTGCTTCAGCGAGTGACATAACAGTAATCAAATCCAAAGGCAGATGTAAAAACTACCCTGTGAGCAAATCAAACGAGTTATCTACAATAATTTGGCGATTGAATAGCTACTGCATCTAAATCTTTAGCAAATTCAAGAACATAAAGCAAGAAGCAGGATTCACAAATTATTTTTGAACTCCCAATTATCTGTATGTTTAAAACCAAAAAGCACCAACAAACATCGTGACGACTTCTCATGAGTGATATAGATTTCAACGACCAGCCTAGAGCGCCCTTATTCATTTCCAAAACAGTTGTTATACCTTCTGTACTTTATGCAATGCCATCTTCACTACCAGCTCCAGCAAGTGCCATGCTTATCTGGAAAGTTCATAACATAGGTATCAAATTCAAACTCTGAAATCAAACCCTGACAATTAGCTGAAAATATCTTATCACACAAAATAAATTTTTCTTATAACTTATATAAAATTGGCTTATAGTTCCGTGGTACCAAAGATTCAATCAGCAAATACTAAAATCCAAACTCCCTAAAAAAAACAGAAAAACAAGTTTCTCAAAACCATGGTTCCTCAGCTGAAGAACCTTTACCAAATGATGCAGATTATAATGTTAGACTCGGTGATGAACTAGAGACAATGAATTAAAATAAATTGCCAAGTTCACAACACTGTAAATTACACAAATTACTTAAACAGGGCAAATAAACCATAAAAATTACAAATCCAAAGCTCAAGCGCAGCAAATTATCAACAGAAAACAAAAAAGCATTCATTGTAATAAATAGGAAATCAAATAATTCATCGTGAACAATCTTTCTCTTCTATCGCTAACGTTTCCTTATTACACTATCTTGATTTTTCCTTAATTTTCTGTTTTAGAATCTTTAAACCATGATTCCGTCAAACTGTCAATTGAAATATGCACTAAGTTGGGAGCTCCAGGTAACAAAATATAGTTCTGAAAAATGACCCAAAAAAAAATGGCACCATGCTACAACAAAATATAGTTCTGAAAAATGACCAAAAAAAAATGGCAATTAAATTATAGTTCAAAAGCAACTTTAACTTGATGAACTGCATAGAAACAATTCATATCATGAATCATTGCATTACTCTTGTTCATATATAAAGACTGAAAAGCTTGATAGAGGTACGTTGCCTGGATAAAAGATGATACCTAAATAGGATGTCCTGCTAAAAATTTAAAATCCAAAGTTTACTTGTTCTGGGCATGTGGAATCAACTGCTCAGTGAAAACTGTTCCTAAAATTTACAAGGAAAGAAAACAATGAATCAATTTCATCTAAAAATAGAACAAAATTCAAGAAAGAACACGTTGAAGGGAGAAATCTAGAAAAACAAACAAATCATGAACTGTATTGTGTGGAGAACCAAAAACTAGACCCTAAGGGTGTGTTTGTTTCATGTTATAATTGTAGATTCATGTTTCATGTTTGTTTCATGTGTATGTTTGTTACAAGTTTATTAAATTTTATTCCCGGGTATAAAATGTTCCTGGGAATAGAAAAAATTTCCCAAAGAAAATGGTGGGAATAAAGTTCCCATGGAGATGGGAATAAAATCATGTATAGTTACCTATTATAATGCCTATTTGTAAGGTTCCTTGGAACATTATAATGTTAACCAAACAAATTTTTTCTAAATACCTTGGAATAAATTTACATCTATATATTCCAAGGAATGTTATTCCTAGGAATAAATTTGGTAAACTTGAAACAAACACACCCTAAAGGTACAAAAATATTCTGATCACAAGATGACAAATTAACATGGAAGAGAGTGCTTCTGATAATATGCAGAGCAAGAGACGACACTGACAATGTAAAAGTCTGTATGCATATATATATGAGGAAAATATAAGTCAAAAAGATGCATTACTTGGAGTCTTGCAGCATAATGTAAACAGATACCAAAAAATAGTATCTAACAAGAGAGACTACAATACCTATAATGAAATAATATGAAATTTTTGGGATAGAAAACATGAAAAAGGTGACATCTTAAATTAATTACCTGCTACTGTGATGCAGCTCACATAATCTAACATCATCAATAATCTTGTCCAAACTGCAATTGTTGAGAATAACCAATAACCTTCTTAAGTAGAGGGATTAGGCCAATCAAAGCAATTTGAAGCTGTTCTGAACTATTCAATCGAATGCTAATTTGTCCAGCCCCACGATTGTTCAAATTGGCTCGTGCAACAAGGTTCGTATACCGTCCAATGGGAATTTGTGATTGTAAATTGCACCCAACAGCAAGATCTCCATGCCAATCCATAACAGAAAGCCCAAGCGTTGATAATGAGCGTCCTAGAGGGTAATTTTTATCTCTCAACTGGGCCTCCAAACTGCCACCATAAGCAACATCATCACGCCCTGTCATTGCACCACCAGCAATAACCAACTTGAATCGCTTATTAGCAATCAACTTATCTTCGACTTTAACTCCAGCTGACAAGGCATCACCCAAGAGAGTAAATGAGAGACCAGCAGTTGCCTTATTTCTCCGAAAGTTACAAAATTTTGTCTCGCTACGTAATGTGTAAGCCAAGTCTTTCCCAACAGTCTGCATGTCAAAACCTAACGATGTTGCTTTCCCTTCTCCATATTTAACCGAACTTGTCATTTCCATCTGAACATTAGCATCCTTTTTATCCTTGGTAACTTGACCACTAAAAGACACTGGTATCTTGTCTTTAAGAACAAACAATCTTTCAACATTTAAGCCTTCATAACCCACATCATGATCCCAGCCGTGAGTTTCCAGGACAGGTCGTACAAGCCACTGGTTGGATGAATCAAGATGACGATACCGGTGCGTGGGAGTATCAGAATCGAAGGAAGCAGGCAAGGACATATCAGGCATGGGAACAGGAACAGAGGCTGCACCACCACTTTCTTCCTCCACATTTTCTCCATAGTCATTTGGCAGATCTTTCACCGATTCTGCCATTTCCTTCATCATCTTCCGCTGCTTTTTTTCATACTTTAATTGTTTCTTCATGAAGAGTTTTTCTCGGTACTCAACCTCGTCTAGATATGCTTTCTTCTGAGCTCTAGAAAGGTTTCTGATCTGGGCCTTTGTCAAAGGTTTAAATGGGGGTAAGTCATCAGGGTCTGTTTCATCACCAGAATCTGATGGTTCATCAAGATCATCATTGAGACTATCCTCGTCACTGAACTGCTCCTCTGGCAATTTTAATTGCGGCCTTGACTGCAGAAGGGATGACAAGAGAAACGGTAATGGTGGCGCTCTTGCGCGCGCTGTGTAAGGCTTTTCACGTGGATTATCTTGTAACTTAAGAAGAGCATTTGCTTCAGCCAGAATTTTTGACGCAAAAGATAAGAGTAACAGCTGAGGTTTCCAAACCTGCCCATTAGGCAACACTCTTTGTCCAGCCGTATTAGTTCTACATGCAGAGTGGTTCTCCACCAACGATACAGGATTCATGAGACGCATATCACCAGCTGCTTGACGAATGGCTTGCTGCACAACATGAGAGCGCTGTGTAACAAACATGTCATAACTGGAAGGAGTACCATTAGGGCCATCAGGTGGAGCCGATGCTGCATGAGTCAAAACCACAATAGCATTGAACCATATGGGTGGTCCAAAAATGTCAGTTATTGTGCGTAAGAGAGGCATATCACTAAAATCCCGGCTCTGCATATCTAATCTATCTAGATAAAGCACAATATCTGGAGGGGTTTTCTTAATAAAACGTTTGACAGAGTGCAGGATCTTCTCATTGTGTGGCTGGTCTGACCAAGAAGGTAGAAGTCCTGGTGTATCAATGACCCGGACTTTAATGCCCTGTACCGTGCCCACAACATCCTGAACCTTTTTCGTTCCCATATGAAAAGCATCCGTATTAAATTTAACCTCGTCAAAGATAGAATTGATAGTTGAACTTTTTCCAACTCCTGACTTTCCAAGAACCATTATTGTACAAGAGAAATCAAGTGGTTCTTGACCTGCTGATTCGAGTTGCTCGGCCATCGCACTTGCACGATCAAAGCTAAAAGCGCCAACACGGCCCCCATTCCTCCCTCTAAGTTGCTCAGCCAGTCCTAATCTATAAAGAACTTGTGCTACAACAACATTGTGGGGTGTCTGCCCAAACCTATTAGCCAGCCGCAAAAACTTCACCCTAATCATTTGAAGTCTCTCTCGAGTCTCGTCATTCTCCTCAGGCTCCCCGCTTGAGGAGTCTTCCATTCTCTGGGACTGTGCATTAGATACAGTATAATTGACCCGTGGCTGCTGCACAACCCTAGGTGCAGGTTCCAGTAATGGAGCAGCGGGTCCAAGGCCAACAGGACGAACAGGCGGGGTGCTAGTAGCCTCAGGCTCCCCGCTTGAGGAGTCTTCCATTCTCTGGGACTGTGAATTAGATACAGTATAATTGACCCGTGGCTGCTGCGCAACCCTAGGTGCAGGTTCCAGTAATGGAGCAGCAGGTCCAAGGCCAACAGGACGAACAAGCGGGGTGCTAGTAGCAACAGATTTTCCAGATGAGGAATCAAGCTCACTATTCTGTTCTTTAGTGATCCGAGTGGTTTGCTTCTCTTTCACGTTATTCTCTTGTATCTTTTCAGGTTCCACAACAACAGACAATTTTTCATTATCTCCTTGATTTTCTTCATTTGAAATCTGAGACAGGTAAACCTTTGTACTCCCTTCTTCTGAATCAGCTGCAGTAGCCTGAACAGATGGCATCTCCTTGGCAAAAGAGTTTTCTGGTGGGAATGAGCTTCCGACAGTTTCAGTCACTTTCCTTTCATCCAAAGCCGGAGAAGATTTTCCTGTTTCAACCACTTCGCTTCTTTCGACAACAGATAAGTTTTCATGATTTTCTTCATTAGAAATCTGAGATTGGTAAACCTTTGTACTCCCTTCTTCTGAACCAGCTGCAGTAGCCTGAACAGTCGGCGTCTCATTAGCAAAAGAATTTTCTGATAGGGACGAGATACCAGAGGTTTCAATCACTTTTCTTTCATCCACGGCCAGAGAAGATCCTACTATTTCACCAATTGTTTCCAGATGCTCTGAATTTGATCCGGCATCATCATCCTCAGTTTCGTCATTACTATAAACTTTGCATTCAGTACTCTGACTATCAGATATTCCCGTTTCTTTGCCATTTGTATCCTTGTGGATTATATCAGTGTCAATGGTCTTGTCCTCCACTTCTGTAAATATTTCATGACGAGGTTCTAGATCCTCATGAGCGGAATGTCTGTGTGCTTCTTCACCTGTATCATCTTGAATTTCACTAGAAGGATCACCTGAAGCATTGAACTGTTCCTCTATCTTGTCATCTCCAACATCAGGATCCAAGCCACTCTCTTTTAAATACCCAGCCTCAGCACCTTGGTTTCTCATTTCCTCATCGGATCCAAATTCTGTATGCAACTCATCAACAGCATAACCCACCTTGCCCGTGTTTCCATTTTCCAAAACCAGACCACCGTTTTGTCTAGGCGTCACATATTCAACATCCTCATTTTCAATCTCCTCACTTGATAAACCCGAGTTTCCATTCACCAAGTCTCTACCCTCCTCAATCTCCTCACTTGATAAACCCGAGTTTCCATTCACCAAGTCTCTACCCTCCTGAAACACCGTGCTTTCATCAGTGTTTAAATCGGCTAACTCCTTTCCCCCACTACAATCATCCTTGATACCATACGATTCCTCACAAGTTACTCCATCCTCAGTCTCTTCAGTACCATCTAGAAAAGCGCTATAAAGCTTCACCTGCTGATCCTCAGACAACTCCTGATTATCAATCACTTCAACTTCCTCCTCGTTCAAACGTTCCACAAACTCATCAACAACCCCCACCGACTCTTGAAAATTATCCAATTCTTCTACGTTATCACCAATTTCATCAACCAAATCCGAAGGCAATGAACTAACAGTAGCAGCAACATCAACCAAATCTGAAGGCAATGAACTAACAGTAGCAGCAACATCATCATCACCCTGATTATCAAAATGCTTTAACGGGTCTATTGCCTCCTCGAAAACCTCCTCTCCTTCCAAATTCTTCAACTCATTAGATCCCACAACACTCTCCTCAACCACCCCAACATCCCCCCTCTCCTTTTCTCCTTCATTATCCATCACAAATCACCACCCTGTTACGAAACCCTAGATTTGCCAAAAATAATAATTATTATTACAAAATCCCAACAAAAAAAACCATTTTTTACTCAAAAAAAAAGAAACCCTTTTGAAACTAATAAGTAAAAATGGAGTATGAAACATGATACACATCATAAATTAATTTGAATTCAATTACAGTTATCAATTAGGGTTTATCATATATATCTCTAATTAACTGAAATTAACAAAAAAAACATAGAATTAACTAAAGCATGAAATGAATTGAAACCTGTTGAGGAAGAAAGATTGAAAGACGAAATGGAAAGAGATGAATTGTGGTTCTTGAGTTGTACAGCGAGTGAATTGGATTGAGGATAAGGGGCGAGTGAGATGAATGGATAGAGATTAGATCGACGGTTGGGAATGGTGCATAGACATGAACGACGAAAATGGCGGAGATTGTGGTGAGTTACGGGGAACAAGAGATTAACTGTGTTGTGGTAGTTCGGGTTTGTCAAACAAGTTGTGTTTCACGTGAATGGATAACTCGTTGAGTATATAACAAACAAGTGTTGGTGTTTTCACTTCCATCTATTTGTAGTGCACTTGCATTTCATTCGAGATATTTTTATATTTTATCGTGTACAAAAATGCATTTAGTTAATTTTTCGCATTTTAAGATCAATTGATAATGTTAATATTGGGTAATTGGTTTCTTTAGTCTTTGATTATGTATCTTGTTGTCATAAAAGTCTTTGGTTCAAAATTTAATATAAAGTAGTTTTTGAATGTGTACTTCTATTATCAATTTAGTCTTTTGCATTAAAAACTTATGTTAGTTAATGAGGTGGTAAGTGTTTTATGTTGGTAAAGTGCATAAGCTCTCACATGGACTAGAATAAAAGAAGAAAATGGTCACTTTAATCTCTCGATCAAAAACTAATATCAATTGAATCTCGAATCTCTAAATTCCGAAATTAATCCCTATATCCCCAAATCTCAAATCCTTATATCTCATTTAATTCCTTCTTTTGTTCAAAATCAAATTTCTATTAAACACCAAAATCAGATCATATGATGATGGTTGTTGGTGTTGTCAAGAACTGCATCATCTTCTTCAATGAAATAGTCATTAAGATTCCTGATTGTGCATACTAACTATCAGTTAGGTCCCTAACAGTAGACACTTATTGTCACTAAGGTCTCTGATAGTAAACACTTACATGCACAAAGTGGCAGCATCACAAACATGTATAAAATTAATCACTACTATAAAAAAGTATATTTTTTGCATTTTTGATTTGCATTCTTCATCGTTGCATATAACTCTGCACATTTGTTTGTCATTTTTTCGACCACTTTATATCTCTTTCATGATATATTGTGTTGTTCCTCATAGATTCTTTGAAAATATTCAAAGTTTCAAATTAAATTCTTAGTTCCAAGTGAACCTGACCAGACTTTGCATTTGAATTAAATTGAGGGAAAACTTGTCTTCCATTTCCATCACCTTCATCATTAGTACTAATAGGGCTCCTTAGTTATTCATAATGGTAATTGTCATTGCCGTTAAGAAAATCATTCTCAACAACATTCTCTTTAACATTAATAATCATGGTTTGTCACGGACCTTAGTGACAGTAAGTGTTTACTGTCAATGATCTAACTGACAATAAGTATGCACAATCATGAACCTTAATTACCATTTTAATGTTTTTTTTTGTTTATTCTATATGCTCAAGACAACTTCATTTAGGAAGATGACTCAATTTTTGACGAATTATCGAGAAGTAGTTTTTTAAAGTAGCATTCAACAACTTTTGGCCAAAGCTCATTCCATTCAATTTTATGCATTAAAAAAAGTTCTCTTTCTAGTAAGTACTTAATTGATATTGTGTTTGACCTAACTTCTCCTTAAAAATGTAGAGAAGTAGAAAAAAAAACCAGGTCAAACGGTATCTTAATCTCCCACAACAGCAGTGTAGAAGCAACTGAATTTGGGCGAAAAAATTGAAAAATAGTTAAAAATAAAAAAAATGAAAAATAGTTAAAAGTTTTTAAAAATATAAAAATTGGAAAATAGTTAAAAAAATCGGTGAGATAGCACTCAACCAAGCAACACTAAAAAAAAATTATATGCATCAGCGTAACAAAAACACATATAGACGGACATAAAATATTACTCTAAACATTAATGTGTGTGTAAATATTTGCGAGGTTGAAGAAAGAAAATAAAAATATTTGGTATCATTAAATGACAGGGTGAATAAAAATATTTGTGAGGTTGTGATGATTAAACAATATTGAAATTAAAATAATTGATATTGTGTTTGACCTAACTTCTCCTTAAAAATGTAGAGAAGTTGGAAAAAAAAGTCAGGTCAAATGATACCTTAATCTTCCACAACGGCAATGTTGAAGCAATTAAATTTGGATGAAAAATTAAAAAATAGTTAAAAAAATAAAAATTGGAAAATAGTTAAAAGTTATTAAAAATTAAAAAAAAAAATTGGTGGGGGAAAAATGGGAAATATGCCATAAAAATGATGAGATGACATCAACCACATCCCACCAATTAGGAAAATACAAAAATGCCCATCATAGGAGCAAAATGGTAAAATCATAATGATTAATATTTAATATATAGTAAGTAGATACAAATGTTTGATGGACTCTCCCTCAAAAAGAAATGTTTGATGGACTCATATATGTGTCTAACCTTTTTTTTTAAATGATAAATGTTTGTATTTTTCTCTCTTGTTATGGTTTGAACCATTGATCTTCAACTTATTAACTATTTTAATCTTTTAGATCAACCAAGTGAACTACTCATCTATTGGTTGTATATAATATGAGATATGATAAGAAGAACGATAAATATAAAATGAGTTATTGAATCAATGTTTGAGAATATAAGTCATACAAATATAACTTTTTTTTTAAAGGAATGATGTGTACAAATATCATTATTGATTTAAAAATAGAAAAATGTTAACAAATATCTTAGGACATTAGTTAAGGAAACAAACATTGCAAACACATCTTACAATTTGTATAATCAAATTCTTTAAAATGTAAAAAAAAATACTTTTATCAATATAATAAAAAAATTTGTTTCCTTATCATCGTGCAGCGGTTAGCACGAGACTTATAAATATTACGAATTTTGTCTTGAAATATCTCAGGGGGCGTTTGTTTCCCCTCTATAAACTAAGTTCCTGGGAATGTAAGATGGGAACTATTTATTCCAATGCTTGGTACATATGCATACAAAAAGGTTCCAAGGAATTAATTATACCCGGTAAT
>Ga0099826_10000973_pt1 | contig 15943 bp, 8 predicted proteins | sample Mtrugardesep15_FD_76830 | JGI IMG/M metagenome (GOLD analysis project Ga0099826, IMG submission 76830) | Root nodule microbial communities of legume samples collected from California, USA - M. trunc garden sep15 | ecosystem: Host-associated > Plants > Roots > Nodule | place: USA: California... | reverse complement strand
TATGTATTTTTTTACTGGTTTAATAAGATTAAGAAGTTGTGATACTGATAGCACTTGAACAAGAGAAATGTGATGTGTTTCCTCTTCCATAAAAAGAAAAGAAAAGAGAGAGATGTGAAGGGACAAAAAACATGGAAGCAAAAGCAAATCTTTATAGGATGTTCGGACACAAGTGGAGAATTTTTTTTACCACTCCTTTGTGATTCAAATCGCTTGGAGTTGCTCTTGAAATTAACAACATTCTAAGTTTTGAGCAGGTACTAGAGAACTTGGTTACACAAATAGAATAGAAATATTTTGTTAAAAAAACACTGAAAATTGGTTTCTTCAAAAAGATGAATGAAAAATAAAAAGAAACTATATGAAGTTTCTTAAAAAAAACAAAAAAACAAAAAAAAAGGTAGTTATCTAGTACTCTTGAATTGGCGAAAGCTTGGTAACTGATGATTGTTAGACAAGGAAAAAATAGTAGATACTTAACTTCAAAAACTAGCCTACTAACCTAAATGTATCTCAATTTTACCTAAACCACATTATAACCTTATAGACCTCAAAAGTTTCTGTTTTTGTATCAATTTTGATTAACAACTTACAATATTTTCAAGCATACGATAAAATGACACTTGCAAGTTGATTGAGTGATTACCCTTAAAAAAACTTAAATAGAAATCTGTGGCAGTCTAAATAAAGAGTTGAGTGTAGCTGAAGGTTGTGAAAGATCTTGCACGTGTTCTAATTCAAGTATGTGAGAATCATATATATATGTGTGTGTGTTTGTGGTTATCATACGGCCTATAATCTACCACACATTGAATTCGTAACTAACCCATGGGAACGAGTTGAACTTGAATTGCAACATGCTCTACGTTAACATGTGTCAAAATTTGACACTTATTATGTGCCCCAAAAATCTAACAAAAATGAAGAAGAAAATCGTTGTGTGGTGTTGATTATTTGTAAAGCTTTGAATGAGTGATAACGATGATAGTATTTGTTATAGGACAGAAATTTATGGCGGATCATTAATGTGATGGCAACTAATTGAGAGCGATCTTCGGTGATGATGTACTACTAAAAAGCTTTGGTAAATATGTGCCGACTTTTTCGTCAAAAGTATTGTTGATCAAAGAGGATAAAACTTCCAAAAAGCATCAATCTATCATCCCTTCTTCAATTTTTGTTTTTAGGAGTTTAACTACGAAACTTGAACATAACGTAAAAGAAGAGAGATATCGTGGATTCAAATAGATGGTCGATTATATCAAATGTTGATACAATTTTTTACCATTTAAATTGTATTTATCAGACTCTCTTCTTCACTTTTATTTGATATAAATATGGTATGTTCAATACATTTTTATTTTATTTTTAAGGAATGGTATGTTCAATACGTGAATTCATCCTTTCTGTCCAAATAAAATACTTGAATTCATCTGAATATGATAGATCAAAATCCCTGTTTTTGTAGATAATAATAAATTTACAAACCTTGTATACAAACCACATTAATATATTTTTAATTTTGAGAGTATTATTAGATTTGAAAAAATTATCTAACTCTTCCAATATCCTCCTTCAATACAATATTTTAGTTCTCCCATTTTAAGAGGATTCTGTGTTATAAAGAAAAATAAACCCCCTAATGAAGTTTGGGAACTATCTTTTCTTTCATTTCTTTTTTCTCCTTCCTTTTACCCAAAGTCCTTCCCTCGCCTTTAAACTTGCAAACAGAACCATGGATTAGTGTGTGCACTAAGCTGAATGGAATCAATCCAACTCACAAAATTCTATCAATTTTGTGGCTTAACTTAATTCAAGTATCCACCGGTTAGCACAAGTTGCAATCCCTAATAAATACCATATTTGGAGATTAGGCTTCTCGAAAGTGACTAGCTCACTTTTGAAGATCAAGTGAGTATTAAGGACCATTGATTAAGAAATCAATCGTGCATATTGCAAGTATAACATATACTAGAAATTTGTTGAAATAACAAAACAACTCTTGATCTTTTTTTAACTTCACACTTTACTCACTTTGCAGTAGTAAAATAAGAGTATAGGCATTATCATGTTTGAGAGCATTTGAACTCCTTAAACTTGCTTTTGCATGAGGCATACATACTTTTAACATGATCTCTTAATAATCCAAACCAATCACACCAACACCACTTGTACATAGCATCATTACTCCAATTTGTTCTCTATCTAATGGTCTCATTATATCAAGTATCTATTCCCAATCCACCACCTACAGGCTACAGCATCAGAATCCTTTAACATAGAGAATATTTCCATTCCAACCTGGCATACTTCACTTGTGTCCCAAGACAAATTTCTTTTCTATGCTTTCCTTGAATCTTGTAACTTCAAGCACGAGTTTAAAGTGCTATATATTATATTATGGGAAATGTTAACGAGTGCCCCCCGGGGCACTCCCAGGGGCACTCGTTAACAAGACCCTTATATTATATATAGCACCATTGTGTAATTCGAATTTTAATAACACCACAGTGTATTATGAGCATGTAATTGGCAATAAAGCACTTAGTACAAATAAGCCAGCACTAAAAGTCAACTTTGTGGAGCGGGAATATAGCATGGAGGTAGGAATATCATCCCTGCAAAGGAGGAATATAAGAATTTCAGTTCCACCATGGAATTGCAAAGATGGGAAATAAAATGGAAGGAAGGGTAAGTTAAATGTCAACCTTGTGGATTGAGAGTCTACCATGGCAGATTTACCAACACTGTCAAGCATGAAAATATGAATCTCAGTGTCATAAATGGAATAGGAGAAAAGAAAAGGAGGTGCGATTTTTGGTATACTTAAAACGGGTTGATGTAGGTAATGGAAAAAGTCCAAGTTCCATGTAAAAAATATGAGGTCTGAAAAGAGTTTATAAAAAAAGTGACACTTCTCACCGTACAAGCAGGTTTCGTAACGATGAATTTAGCCTAATATCACAACTTAAGATGGTACATGACCCTATCTGTTCGAGTCACCCACCAAAATATCCATACACCAAGCCCAATAGTGTTGGACATGAGAGGATGTGTTTAGAGGAGATGACCAATTCAATTCAACATGATACGATACACGCCAACTCTCTGATAACCATCCAGTATTTTGTAAGGATGAATTTAGCTTAGTATCTGAGCCTATCCATTCGAGTCACCCAACAAATTATCCACGCACCAAAACAAATAGTGATGGGATGTATTCAGAACCAATTCCAATAAAATCCAACATTAAACCAAACACAAGACCTCTCTAACTATCTAGTGTTTTCTGAGTCCTGTCCGAATCACCTACGTGGTGTTGGAAAGGCTTAACAACCAGTGGACTACTCGGGACTTCTGGCCTGAATATTAATTGGGTTGATTTTGAGGTCTAAGGGATCATGATACAACAGGGGGGTGCAGCGCAAGACATTGAAATTTCACATTTAAATCACCATGCTTTCAGTACACATACCACAGTAGTTCAATTTCAACCTGAGCCCGAAAGACACAGGGACTCCCTCTGGACTCAAATATAAACAAAAACCAAAACCAAGATATATTTGATAGACTCAAGTATAAACAAATTTTAACTAACTTCACTATTTCGAATGTAATCGTTCCAAAAATACCCTTTTACAGAGTTCTACCAATAAATTGTAATGGCTCAAATGATCAATAAAAGGCCTATCATCGAAATTTATCATAACAATGATAAAAGAGCAAGTTTCAGAACTCAATACCTTATGAAATCAAGATTAACTCTAATTTTAAATACCAACCTTTCATTTTATTGAAAACTTGAAAAGTGGTGCAATTAAAAAGAAGGTATCACCCTTCAGGCATAGAATGGGGTCCTTGGGAAAATTGAAATTGGACAAAAGTATAATATCTTCAAATATAAAAAGGCGGCAGCAAAAGTACAGTCTCAATTGTTAATTTTGGATTTTCAATCCAAAGAAATTTTATTAAAGCAACCTATATGTGAATATGATTGATCCAAAGAGTTGTAATGGCCTTAGCCAAGAATGTTTTTTCTATAACAGCTAAGAATGATAAATGCATAAATGGCAATCACAATGATCAGATTGTGGAAAACAATTACCATACGAAAGACAGTAACTTTGACTCACTTGAAGACCAGATTATGGCAGGTATTGTCACAGGGGTAAGCACAATCAATAGCTTTGACAACTTGACGATCGAAAAACCAATTTCCAACGGCAATTGCAATTGGCTGCATGATAAAATATATTACATTACATCATCAGATTATTATTTACAGAGAAAAATAAAAAGAAAGGGAGGGGGATGAAACATGAGTAGTCTTGCCATGTTCTAATCATTAAGAGCTTTCATCATAGCAAAGGGTTTACCACAAATAATTTTTAGAGTCTCTATCCATTATCTCTCTCTCACATAGTATTTCCATTTCTCCGAAATAGAAGAGGAAAAGAGTTAAAAAAATTAAACATGTTGTTCCAACTGTACTATAGAGTTAAACAAATTAAACATGTTGTTCCAACTGTACTATTTTAGAAGCATAGAAATCTTAATTCACGCATACCATGTTGTTAAGGAGGGGAGAGTCATCCGCAAACCATGTATCTTGTCTCTCCGATTGGCAATGAGCAAAACAAGAATTTATGAATAATCCGGATTGAGAAGTCGTTGAAAATCCTTTGATGTCATTTAGCATTTGATTTCTGAAGTCTGATTAATAGAAGAAATGCATTGCAAGGAACTCAGATATTTATAGATATGGATGAATTGCTATGCATAGTTTACACATTAGTAGAGAGTGTCAAAATTACTTTGGAGGATCTGAATTTGGGATGAATTGCAATTTGCATGATTTGATTTACAATTATTCCAAGATCCATGAGGATCTGCTGAATGCGGGGCTAGACTTTCTTGGAACTAAATAAAACAATTTCAAGAGATTAGTCTATACCACAAACACTAGTTGGTTAAACTAGATTAGTCTATACCACAAACACAGACAAGTTAGTAAGCATATATCATTAACAGAAAACTACAAGAAAGGGAGTATTTATAAATATTACCTGCCATGCATCATAAGCTGCATTCAGCAGAAACAATGGAGTCTGAACATGATCAATCAAATTTTGAGGAAAGAAGCACTGAAAAAAATAGTTTATATGTTTAAAATTTGTATATCTAGCGATTTCAAGCTATGAATAGAATCACATCAAGAATCAGAAAATTACCGAAGTTGGGTCCAGTTGGTTGAGACAACTTTTTGGTAGATTTTTTTGCACTTCCTACAATTTCAAAGACGCCAATGAAGTTACATATTTATACAAGTTTTCTAACAGAAAGGTAAAACCACTAGCAGAAGATTTCATTGCAAGCTTATACAACCTTTGACTATTACATTAAAGTAAATATTACCTGTAAGTTAACTACACCTCCAAACAGATTTCTCAATGTGTGCCCCCCAGATACATCAGTTCTACATGATTGAACAGTTAAACAATTATATCCAAGTTTACAGGCAATGATGCAGGTTAGAGGTCCTATGAAATAAAATATATTACTTACACATCAAGAAAAAATCCAGCATCACTCAAACATTTCACTTTGGTAGATTTTGGAAACAAGCTTTGGAACTCATCGCAATGTAGTATAGATGCCAGACCACCCGCAGAGCATCCAGATAAAAGAGCCTGAAAAAAAAATCATTAGCATCCATGGACATCTATGATTGAATAAAAAATTACGATATTCCAATATGGAAAACCTGATTGGCGTTCTTCATTCCCTTGGACATTAATTCTTCCATTGCAGCTAGCCATATTTTCTGTCCTCTAAATTGAAGCTCTGCAGCCTGAAAGGGGTATGAATTCACAAGTCAATTGGAATCATAAATATAGAAAGAACCCTTCTATAAGAAGAGCCCATTCATTAGATATGTTTATCTCATATTTTCAAGCTTTAATGCCTTCTTCCTGCCACAAGAAAAATGTACATTTGAAAAATGTAGACATTAAATATGTCTGTATATATACATTCAAATTTATGAATCATTGTATTGCAGAAGTTGATCATATACAATACAAACATGATTTGTATGACCAGGATAATAGAGTAATCCTACAACCATAGTCTTACCTCTCCCCACACCAGCAGGCTGCGTGAGATAATATTTCGAATCATGCCACAAAACGAATGGTGTTTTTTTGCAGCCACAAATTTCCAAAGAATAATTTAACTAAGTAGTTACTAATCGACATGATGCATGTCAATGATAATAATAGGAAAAAAAAAGTGTTGTGATACTATCACCGACCTCGTTTTGACTGTCTCCACTGAAAGATGCCCCATCACAGTACCTCACTTTGACTCTATTCCAGTTAAAGAAATCTGTGCACAAGAGATGATGTCCACAAAAATTATAACACATAACACACAGATTTAAGTAAACATACTGATGGAAGGGTAAAAGGAAAAAACCAGGATTTTCTTGAGCTTTATTGCTCAATAATCCAGTGAATGGTAGTTGCTTTTCCATGTATTTAGAGGAACCGCGTCGAGTAGTTTTTCTAAAGACACAACTTCTGATGGTGTTACACCATCCTCCTCCCTGAAGAAAAGTTTTCAAACAGGTTTACATAACACTCAGCAATAGTATAAAATTTATGATATTGTGAAACCATGAAACTGATCAAAATACTTGAACATACCTCCAATTGAATGAGCCAACTATTTGCACCAGATCCAGATCCGGGATGGAAGTGGTAACCAGGTAAAGTTCCATCCAAACATACTGATGACAATATTGAAGAAAAAAAACTTAAAGCTCAGTGATATCCATTTGAGACACAGTGATAGATTAATGCATTTGAGAGAGAAACCTGCTCCTTTGGAATCAGCTCCATGAATAAGAGTGAGTGGGATCATAAGAGGTTGAGGTTGGGGAGAGGATGAACGTATAGCTGCGAATGGAACTGAAACGACATCGTTCTCCAAGATATACCGAGGAGATAGATTTTGTGTCTGAGATCTAACTGAGGAGATAACAAAGAAAAACGTTACTGTTGTTATTATTATCAGAATATTCATTCTTCTCGTTTCTCAGAACAGAACTGAAGCTTCTTCAACTTCACTCACATGCACTCACACTCTCCAATGTGTGTGTGTGATACTGGAACTGGATCTTTGTCTTTATTTTCTCGTGTCAAGTTTTTTACTCCAAAAGTTAATTAAACATTCACCGCACGTGTCACATAAAACATTCACGGACTTCTAAAACTTGTCGGTCTTTTCCTTCAAAAAAAAACTTGTCGGTCTTTTTTCCTTTTCTTTCTTCAGGACATCAACTACTTTGAGCTTCAATTTAGATTCTTCCTCAAGAGACAATATTTTCAACATTTCTTTTTTATCGATGTTGGAACCACCAATTAAAGATTTAAATTTTGGTGTCACAAAATATTTATATTTATCCCCTCCAAAAATATTAGTGGGACTCATATCTAATACTTTTAAAATCTAGATATGTCTTATAAACAACTCCCTCTTGATGGCAACATTTCCAATAAATTCATCACCAACTCCAATTTTGGTGTCATTTTAAATATTTTTAAAAGTTTTGCTTAGTTCTACTCAAAATTTTATGATAGATTTTATTAGAAGATAAACAAATAATGTTGTTCATCGGTTAGTCAGAGTGACATTGTCGTACACACTTGTTCTTATATTCATAATCATATGTCATCTTCTATTACAACTGAAGTTATGAATGATATGAGTTTAAAAGCACGTTTGAAATTGTTTTTTTAGACGATCTTAAAAGATTTTAATCCAACACTTTATAAACCCTTTAACCAATGTTTTAATTATCGGACCATAGATCGAATCATTGAGACCTATGGAGCATGATTTAACGGTTAAACTGTGGTTGAATTGAATTATTAATAAATAAAATAATAAAAAATAATATTTTTTTTTTAAGATAATAAAAAAATTCGTAATGATTTTTTCATAAAAACAAATTCATAAAAAATACATAAACAAAAATGTGTTCACAAATGATATAAAAAAATATGGTCATAAAAATAAAAACAAGAAAAATACATTTGTTGGAGCATGGTTATGATGAATAGTCTTTTTTTTTTGAGTAAATGGTTATGAATAGTTAAAACTTAAAAAAAAAAAATGGATCGTGAAATAGGCTTAGGCCTAAAGTCTTTACTTAATAAAAGACATAATTCTATTTGTTTTATTTTTTGACCAAATAACCCTATTTGTTTTTATAATTCTAGGTTCTTCCCTCAAACAAAATAAATAAATAAATAAATAATTCTAGGTTCTTATTTTGAAACCTTACTCTCTCATAATTCTTGCGATCAGGTTTCAACATAGTAGCTTTCTTCTTCACAAGGTTACCAACCCTTCTGTTTTGTTTCTATTTTTATCATCGATTCATAGGTTATTCGTATAGTTTAGATTTACATTTGTGATTACAAAACATTATTAGATGGTTTGTTTTTTCTATTTGTTATTCAATTTGAATTTGGCTGGAACCTATGTGCATGTTTTATCGCAATTCTTAAAACAGTTGGTGTGATAATCATTTGAGGCATGACAATCGTTTTTTGTTTATGAATAGGTAGTTTATTTGTTTGTCATGTACGCATCGATCTTTTAATCGAGAGTTTTGTGTTTTCATACTAGATGCATGTAACAGACATGGATATGCTATATATGATTAAGCTTTTTTATTAAAGCAGTTTGTGTTTGTTCTATGATCAGACTTTGTTTGCTACATTTGCAGAAACACACATTCGATCAAGCCTTATATATTATACAGGTTCCATCAAATCTTGAATATATTCTATATTCTATAAAGTACATTTTCTTTCTCCCTAGACTCAAGAATTGCAACATGAAGAAAGGCAACAAGAATCCCAAAACAATGGCGTGCTCTTACGAAGAGTTTGACCGATTAAGCGATCTCTCAGACGATTTGATTTATCGTATTTTGTCTTTCCTATCAACTAAAGAGTCTTATAGAACATGTGTTCTATCTACAAGATGGAGGTCGATCTACACCAAGATCCCCGACCTTCACTTTGAATTTCCAGAGATTTCAGACCTTGTGTTGTCCAAAGAAATCAAAGATGTATATGCTGCTCTCCTAAGACGTACCGGAAATCTAAGAAAACTAAGTCTCTATAATAGGAATGATGACATTGATAGCTGGCAACCACAAGATATACACGTGTGGGTTTCAAAGGCCTTAGACCTCAAGGTTAAGGAACTTGACTTGGGCTTGGAACTCCATGAAAAAACCTTATTGCCACATAGGCTTTTCATATCAGAGTCACTTGTGGTCTTAAAATTGCGGGGCAAAATTCAACCAAAACCCGATTCTTCTTTTGATGTATATTTACCATCGCTAAAGATTCTTCATCTCCAATCAACTATGTTAAATTGTATCTTTGATGATCACATTGAGTATAGTCTCACTAATTTTATATCTGGTTGGATCTCTATTTTACGTAAATATCCCTATTGTAACAAAATAAGTATATCTTTTTTTAAGTAATAAGGACTCGTTTGGATCGGTTTATTTTTAAGTTTATGAAAAATAATTTACGCAAATAAATAAACTTTCATATTAATTCATAAGTTTTCACAAACGAAAATTGTTTCTTCTGAGTATATAAGTAGCCGCTACGATTCGCATAATTTACTCCATGTAATTAACATGACCCATGTGTAACATATGTTAAGCAACTTTTAGCGCATTTGATTACTCCATCCATGTGTAACTTCCAAGCAAGAGGTGTTGTATTCTATTTAATTAAACATATGATTTCTTACATGGAAAATGTAAGAAATATAAATCAAGGGAATAAAATACACATCCTTCACCCAATCCGCTCAAAGCATTTTTAACTCTTTGAAAGACTTTTAGTTAAAAATGTGAACACACTACTCATTCGACAATCTCACAAAAATGTGTGAGACTCACAATTTTCTTTCCAGGTTGTCCAACGAGATTACATGTTCATAGAGGAAGGTCGTTTGTTATCAAGGGTGGACTGTGAGACTACCTTCACCAGAATAATGTTGGTGGATTGTGAGGCTTCCTGTAATTTCATTCTCGTCAAATTAAAATCCCTATCCATTCTACTTTTCTTTTTAAGGATTTATTAATTCTACTTCAAACTAAATTCTATTAGTTCAATTTATGGGTTCTACTTTTCTTCTTATGGATTTATTAGTTCTACTTTTCTTGTTAAATTCTACGCATAGAGTCGTCTTAAAAAAAAAAGATAATGTTAACAGGCACTGGTTAAGGAAGCAAATATAATAACATCGTATTAGAACTTGTGCAGTCAACTTATTAAAAGTTTAAAAAGTATTTGTTTTAAATTAAACTTTCTTTTTTTTGGTTTCCTTAACCAGTGTCCTCGAGGGCACTGGTTAACATAACAAAAAAAAAAAAAATCTTGTTAACGAGTGCCTTCGGGACACTCTTTAAGCATACCAAATTAAGAAATTATTTATTAAAAAAGTTAAATAGTTCAATTTCCAAAGCGTTGAATACATACTTTTCATAAAAAATTACTACTTTAGATCCTTAAATAATACCCCAATGACACTCGTTAACCTTTTCAAAAAAAAAATTGGCAGTAATTTATTATGACACATTTTAGGAATGAATATAACAGTGTAGTACAGTGTTGGAAAAAATAAAAACATCTATAAGCATCTAGGAAAAACACAATTAACTTCTTGATATAAATCCATTAAAATCTTGATAGTCTTTTAAAATCTTATAAAATCTTAGGATATAAATCTTTTGAAATCTAAATTACAAATCTTGATAATCTTTTAAAATCTTAAAAGTCATTAATTTTTTTCATAATCTCTTAAAATTCACTAGACCCCCAAGACGAAGGCAATACCGATCTGCAATGCACTCATTGACTCCACAGTTATCGATTGTTTTTTTTTTTTTTTGACAAAATTATTGATTGTTTTGGTAACAAGTGCAAGACTACAATTGCATTAATTAATTCCAAGTTCCAGTATTATGTAATTTATAGATAGATTAACTATTTTTTTTTTAACAATCAAAAATGGAATTATATATTAACAAAGACTCTCCCTAGCACAAGGAGACCTCAAATAATTACTGAGTCAATAAAAATTAGCCAAGACCCAAACAATCCAAGGGCCTTGACCACCACAATTCAGAACCAAAAACAAAAACGGCGTTACAAGCTTTTAACCACCACAGAGAGTGTCATTTAACTTTTTCCAACAACTCATCAATGAAACTTCCTATATTATTAAACAGCCTTTGATTACAGTCATTCCAAATGATCCACGCACACAACAACCAAACAAGCTGCATAAAAAAGTGCCTTGCTTGCGTACCACCTGCTGAATGAGTAAACTGAAGAAAATGATCTGAAACAATACTGATGTCGGGACCTAAGACACCAAACCACCACAAATAGATTAACTTTATTAACTTTTTCTATAAACATGTACACCTACGTAATTTACTTGTCAGTTATGTTAAATACTCCGTAGTATACTTCTAAAAAAAAATTATATTATACTTCAGAAAGAAAAAAAATCATAATTTATAGTAATATTTAATATATAATTCCAAGTTCCAAGTACTAGAGATATTTTATCTTTTATAAGCATGTAATTTATAATATTTAATTAGATTAAATTTTATTGGTACAGTGTACTTATAAAATATATGTGCGAAATTAAGAATATTATTTTAGTTTCTATGCATTATTACACTATAAAAACAAAAAAGATATATTTAAGGGTTAAATATGTTTTTGGTCCTCATAAATATGTTAACTTTTCGTTTTAGTCCCTCTAAAAACTTTCTTTAATTTATATTTCCTTAAATTTTTTCCATCTTCACTTTTGGTCTCTCCTTTAAAAACTTTCTTCAATTTTGGTCCCTCTAAAAACTTTCTTCAATTTTTATTCCCTCAAATTTTTTCTATCTTCACTTTTGGTCCCTCCTTAAAAGTAAACTCATATTTAAAATTCATATTTTTAAATAAAATTTTATAGAAAATTTCTTAATATTATGAGAATCTCTACCAAAAAAATTTAGAATTTTTTAACAAAACATGAATTTAAATATTTTTTAAGGTTAAAAATTCATATTTAATTAGTCTTTTGTTAAAAAAATTCTAATTTTTTTTTAGAATATTTTACACATTTTTGAACAATTTCATTAAAAAATAAAAAAATTAAATTAAAAGTAGGGAACCAAAACGAAAAAATAGTGTATTTATAAGGACAAAAAAATATTTAACCTTATATTTAATTATTACCAGTTTGACCTTAGAACCTCAAACTTATTTATGGCTACACGGTTTTAATGTTCGGTCTGATTTTGATTTCCATAGAAAATATAAGCCAAAACACATAGAAAAAATACGTAAGAAACTTGTTAGCATTTTTTTTAAGATTAATTTTTTTAAAAGATTGTTAAGAAAAATTAATTTTTAAAAGATCTTAAACTAACACATCCCCTCAAAAAACCCAATTCCCCTCTTCTCTTCTCTACAAAACCAAAACCAAACCCGAAAACATTCATTCATATCCTTCTTTGCATAAACCGTAACTCTCACATCCTTTCCTAACAGAACCAATTTGTTGTCTCGTTATAGTTTATTTTTAATTTAATTAAACAAAATAAACTTATTGATTTGTAATAATGATGGCGGAGGAGGAGCGGCGAGAGTTGCAGATCTGAATTCGACTTGAGTTGATAGATCTTCTTTACGGCGGTGGAGCTGGCTGTTCCATTCCATCCAATCACTCTGAACGAGGTACTTTCACTTTTCCTCTTATGATTATTAATTCAATTAATTATCATCATTTTGCCTTACACTTACAAACAATGAACACAGAAACGCACAATAATGAACAAGAGAGGAAGAAGGCATTGCCATGATGAGGAAGACAGGCTTAGTGATTTACCTGATTGCGTTTTACTTCACATTATGTCTTTTTTGAAAACTTTTCGCGCCGTTCAAACTTGCGTACTCTCGAAAAGATGGAAGAATCTCTGGAAGCATTTACCCTTCCTTACATTGCAATCTTCAAACTTTAAGGTCGTTTCTAAAATTTTATCCTCAACAGCATTACAAGCTCTCAATTTTTACCCTTTGGGTTTGGTACATCCTCGACTACTAAAACATATTATATTATACACCCTTTCACGTAATGTCAAGCAATTAGGAATCAGCATCTTATGTGATGTTCAACATTTACCACCCTGCTTATTTTCATCTCAACTTTTAACACATCTTCATCTTTCTGTTCGTCGTCCTAAACGTGATGATGTCCCTTTATTCCCAAATTCTCTAAATATGCCAGCATTAACCAACTTATCTCTACGGAACTTTGCCTTTTGTGTCGGAGATGATGGCCGTGTTGACCCTTTTTCATCATTTAACAAGTTGAATAGTTTGATCATTGACAAATGTCAAGTTGTGGATAAACAAAACCTCTGCATATCTAGTACCACACTTGTTAATTTAAACATTATTTCATGTTATAATCCTCCTGAGGCCTCTTGCAAATTTGAGCTATCAACTCCAAGTCTTTGTAACTTTTATTTTAGGGGTACTCCTCTTCAAAAACTCCGTGGGAGTAAGAGCAATCTCTCTTCTATCAAACATGTGGATTTCGGTGTGGGGTTGAATTCTGCGGATTCTCCTTTGGTTCTATTCAATTGGCTGGTTGAGCTTGCTAATATTGAATCATTGACTGTCTCTTACAGCACTCTTCAGGTACCTTTAGGGCTTTTTTGCTTTGAGATTATTTTCATGGTTTTGTTTTAAGTTTCTCTTTTTATTATTTACATCAACTTTTTTCTTCTTAACATGCTTTCTATTTTAGTTCTAATTTTTGTCAGAAATATGACTTACATTAAATTGATCCTAATTCCTGGTCATCCGTCATTGATTAGGTTCTCTCCTCAATACCTGATTTATTGAAGATTGAGTTCCCTTCTTTGTGTAATTTGAAGTCACTGAAAGTAAAATCGTTCGTACCTTTGTGTTCTATACCTGTGTTCCGTATCTCAGCCGACTTTTTGCTTCAAAACTCACCGTCCGCAGAGGTTAGCCACATACCATACGTTGATTAAGGTAAACATGCATCAACTTTTTAAATACAATATGCTGGTTTGGTTTTTGCCTTTGATTTTGTTTCTCTGTCTCTCTGGTTATAACCTATTATCAAAGGATAACTTACATGGGTAGAGAAACAAATTTTACTCGATACTAACATTGTATCCATCCTCAACTCAAGTGGATTGGCTGCTCTATAGCAATGATTCAATTTCTCGTATCAAATGGAAGTAAATACTGTTTTGAAAGTAAATACATATTTTTTATTTTTTTTATGTATTATGATAAATACTCCTAAAGATTGTAAAAAGTTGTTTCATTTGTTTCACTTCCCTTGTAGTAGTAGTAGTATGAAGCCCCGATACGGGTGCGGATACGATACGGGTACGCAGATACGCGAATTTTTTTAAATTTAGGATACGATAGGCCAAGACAAGTTTAGGATACGATAGGCCAAGACACGTTAACAAAAAATTTATACCAAAACTTATTTGTATGTAAAATACTTGAAGAAAATAAACATTGATTACTCTTCATTATTATCTTATTATAAAAGTCACGATTTTTTAAAAATAATACATGTGATGAAATTAAAAAAATGTAAAGTTTTTCTTATTAACCATATTATACTTTCATATATGTTTGGATATCAAGAGAAGAATAATTAAAAGAACTCAACACATATTTTATCTAATGTTGATTAACTGAATCACCTCTCTCGTTACCTTCATCAAGAAGTATAATTTTAAGTGGTTCACCGTGAAACAATTCTACTAATGCATATCTAAAATTGAATCATATACATCTCTCATGGATTTTTACAACATTGTCTCACTTTTTTAACCTTCATCTTTTTCTAGGATACATATATGTGAAGTATCTTATAAGTAAGTATCATTGTGTATTTGTGGAGTATCATATAAGTATCCGATAATCTATTTTTTTAAAATTAAAATAATTAATTCCGATTCTTCATGAGTATGTATCCGCAAGTATCCGTGGAGTATTGGTATCCGATACGGGTACATCTCCGTTTTGGAGTATCCGGGCTTCATAGAGTAGTACCCATTATTGGTTTGATAGAATGTTGATTATTTGTTAACTCCTTTACATTTTTTCATTGCACATGTTTGATAAAATCTTTATTTGATAAGTGTTGAGAAGTGCCTCAAAAATGATTTTGGCATAGGTTCCAAATCGTGACACGATTTGTGAATCGTGGCACGATTTTGCAGGCAGTGAACATGGTTTGCAGGGTGTCCAATCGTGACACGATTTTGGGAAAACGTGACACGATTTTCAGCTTGCTGGGCACGTTTTGAGGATAAGGTTGGTCGTACCTTGGGTCGTACGTACCAACCGTGTCACGATTTGGCAAAACGTGACACGATTTTGTCCGAATCTGAACACTTTAAAGGCATTCCATGACCCATTTGTTGGGTAAGCTTTGTGAATCTCATGGAAACCAAAGGAAGGAACTTTTAGGGTTTTAGATACTAAATGTTGAGTGTCTTTGGGTGAGGTTCAAAGCTTCAAGATGTGAATCATAGAGAACCAAAAGAGGGGGCTCTTGTGAAAAGGGTTGGTGCCTTTTGGGCAAGATGTGAATCATGGAGAACCAAAAGAGGGAGCTCTTGTGAAAAGAGTTGGTGCCTTTTGGGAAAGATTCATGGGGATGGGAAACACATGAGTGGAGAGTCTTTTGTGAGCAACATGGGTGAGTCTTGTGAAACCAAAAGAGAAGATCCTTAGTGAAATCAAAGGCTAAGTGTTGGTTCTCTTTT
>Ga0099826_10000971_pt1 | contig 15954 bp, 6 predicted proteins | sample Mtrugardesep15_FD_76830 | JGI IMG/M metagenome (GOLD analysis project Ga0099826, IMG submission 76830) | Root nodule microbial communities of legume samples collected from California, USA - M. trunc garden sep15 | ecosystem: Host-associated > Plants > Roots > Nodule | place: USA: California... | reverse complement strand
TTTTTTTTTTTTTCTGCACTTGTGCAGTTGTGCTTGATTAAATTCATATTCAATTCTTGTTTTCAGTTGCATTTTCTGCACTGCGATCATTTTCACTCTCTTAATAAAATTGCATAATATGCTGCTTGACAACATGTTTATAAAGGCTTTCAAATTATAGTTATCAACTTCTGTAAGAACTTCATGAGCATTATAAATCCACGTTCACTAATTTATTTTTGTTTTGCTGCAGCTGTTTCAGTGAATTAAGAGCAATTAGCACAACACAAATGACGAAAGAACGGAGATAAGTTCATTCTAACTTAAGGGTTTTGTAATGTATTTATTTCCAGTTCAGCACTGGGAATTGGATGAGAATGCAGAATGAAAACAGCAATGGGTGTTCTACTGCTAAACTTCCTTCAATATCTGTCTTGTTTAAATAACAGAATTGAGTGGAACCATTTTATTCAACACATGCCTTAGATTATTCTAACATAAACAGAAAAGGTAAAGGCTAATCATAAGATGATATTAGAAATTTTCTCTTTGAAAATTTGATCCATTTTCTTAATAACCCGGCCCTTTGGTTCGTATCACATGATACTTTGTAATTCTATCTATTTTATTTATTATTATGATGATTTTTATGCTGAAAATATGGGTTGCTCACCTCATAACTTACCAATGAAGATCGATACTGACAATCACTTGTTATCTTCCATTTGTCTGTGGCTTCTTCGGGGATAAATAAGGTGAGGCTGTTGCCAAACTTGCATCTAGACATGAATAATGTAGAACCAAAAGTAGAGATATAAAGATAAAGTGATCAACTTATACAATGTCATTTTTTGTGTTATAACCCTCCATTTCTCATCTCATGGAAACGATGCTCTGGTAATCTGGAGTTCGACCATGTGGTAGGTATAGTCTGACTAATAATTGTTCTATAAGAAATCAAACTTGGGTTTTTCTGAACAATTCGTAATTTGGTGGGGCTAATTAACCATTTGATCCCAACTAATTGGTATATACAATGGCATATATAATTTATGTATTTTGATTTCTTCTTCTTCATTCATGTTTTGAAATATGGGATCAACGATAGTCATCTTTCTTGTAGTGTCACTTCAACATGTTGTTAACGTTTATTTCTTAAGATATGAAGTTAGAAAATTAGTTTTTTCAAACTCTATCCATCTTCTTAATGACCCCCAATTCATCCTTATCGCATTTCAAGGTGCTGATGATTATATTGATGGTCACAAAGGAATAATATAAATGTATTATTGCTCAAAAAGGAATAATATAATTATATTGATTATACTATTTTTTACAAAGGAATAATATAATTGTATTGATTATATTATTGCTCCAAAAGGATTTGGTAGCTTCATTAGTTTTTCTGCTTAGATGGCATGTGAGATCAAACCATGGTTGATGGTTCTTATTCTTATCTTGTCTGCAAACTCTTTGCAACAATTTGTCGATGGAAAATCCCAAGTGCCTTGTCTTTTTATCTTTGGAGATTCTTTATCTGATAGTGGAAACAATAACAACCTTCCCACCTCTGCAAAATCTAATTACAAACCTTACGGAATCGACTTCCCGATGGGCCCAACTGGAAGATTTACCAACGGTCGAACTTCAATTGATATAATAAGTAGCATTTCGTTCAACTTATCTATATTATGATTATGAAATCTGATTCTCTATTATTTTATTTTGTAAGAGTAAAGTATACTGATTGAACCGATTAATGTGTTTCATTATTCTTTTGTCTTCTAAGTTTAAACTTTTGATTCAGCTCAAACTATAAAGTTTATTTGATTGCAGCTCAGCTTCTTGGTTTTGAGAAATTCATTCCACCATTTGCAAATATTAATGACTCAGACATACTCAAAGGCGTGAACTATGCATCTGGCGCAGCTGGAATTCGTATCGAGACAAGCATGACTACGGTATAATTAAATTGATCGAAGAGCCTTTTCATTTATTTGATTGTTCATCATTATTTTCAATTAGTTTTTAGTAGATGACTTTTGTATTTTTGTTACATTGCTCATACATATGCCATGAAAATAACATTATTTATGTGCAGGGATTTGTTATCAGTTTGGGATTACAGTTAGAAAATCACAAATTTATAGTTTCTCAAATTGCTAGCAGACTTGGAAGTTTTGACAGAGCTCAAGAATACCTTAACAAATGCTTGTATTATGTGAATATTGGAAGTAATGATTACATAAACAATTACTATCTTCCTCAATTCTACCCAACAAGCCACATTTATAGCCCTGAGCAGTATGCAGAAGCTCTAATTCAAGAGTTATCTTCAAATTTATTGGTATGTGTTTCACTTTTATTTTCACAAAATGATTTGGATAATTACAAATACAATAGGAGCATATTAATTGAAGTTACACTATTTATAATATGGTGGTTTGATAATGTCATTTATTATTTGTAACAGGTTTTACATGACATAGGAGCAAGAAAACATGTGCCACCAAGTGCCATCTTTACTCATGGAACAAACGGGTCCTGCGTTGATGAGGAAAATGCCCCTGCATTGATTTTCAATTCCAAGCTCAAATCTCTAGTGGATCATTTCAATAATAAGTTCGCTGCTGATTCGAAATTCATATTTGTAAACACTACGTTAGAGTCCGATGCCCAGAATTCAGATGGTAATAATTTTAGTATACTTAAAATTCAATTCATATACTATAATTAACTACAATTTAATGTGATTGATTGAGGTTTATGCAATACATGTTCCATGGGTTTCAGGTTTTTTGGTTTCAAATGCTCCTTGTTGTCCATCAGGGTGTATTCCCGATGAAAGGCCATGCTATAATAGGAGTGATTATGCGTTTTGGGATGACGTCCATCCCACTGAGGCAAGCAACCAACTCTATGCAATAAGGTCTTATAATTCACATAATTCAAGGTTCACTTATCCAATGGATATTAAGCACCTTGTTGAACAAGAAATTGAAATGGAATTCGAGATCTCTTTACAGCTTAGTGCCTCCAGTTAAATAGGTTCAAGTTATTTTTATGTGTTCATTCTTTTCCAACCTACATTTGATACAATCTTTTCATATCAAATGACATTATTGTAAACTAGAATTAAATAAAAAGTTTGATCCGACTTGTGTTTGATAAGCTAGTTGATAACTTTAGCAAAAGAGGTGGCTCAAATTTAAGTGGATGATAATGATGATAGTTGAGTTTGTTTTTACAATTCTTAATAGCCCAGTAGAATCAACATATTTTGGAAATTGAGTTAGCTTCGAATTGAATAGAGGACTATAATGATAACTTATATTTTTTTAATCTCAACAATGATTGACATTAAATCATTATTTTTTTTTAAAGACATCCGATCATCTTTGTGGGGAATAGTTCTGAGATATTTTCAAAAAATAAAGGCTTAACCAGTACCTTTTGCTTTTTAAGTTTTGAAATGTTGCGATTTTGGACCCCTATTAAAAAAAATGGCAATTTTGGCCACTTTTGTAAAAAAATGACTGAGAAGATGTTACGTGTCCCAAAAAAGGGGTCATAATCGCAACTTTTTGTAAAAATAAGGGGTTAAAAGTGTATATTTCCCTTATGTTATGGTCAAAAAAGCATATTCCCCTAAACATGAGGTCACTTTTGCCATTTCTTTTAATAGAAGGTTAAAATCGCAACATTTTAAAACTTAAGGGGCAAAAAGTGCAGTTAAGCCAAAAATAAAATAAAATGCTAGTTTTGAGAGAGATAAATTTGGATCCACCGTTATAACAAAGAATATCAACATGGACACATTTTTTTTTTTTAGGGATATAAGATGAACACTTGTTAATTGAGTATGATGGAAATAAGGTAAATGTGCTTATATTTTATGATTTAAAACGCTCAATTATACTCACTTACTGACATAAAATAAATATAAAATGAGTTAATTGTTCAAATTAATCCTGTAATATATGTGAAGTCTGAAAATGATCCCGTAAAAATAAAAAACACGTATTCTAACCTTGTAATTTGAAATTCTTCACTTTTTTTGACTTTATAATATATGTGAAGTCCAAAAAAGTGACATAGAGGTTGAATTTTTTTATGATTTTTTGCAGTCATATTTAAAACGTTAAAATATGGTTTTCTATATAAAATAAAAATATAATTTTTCGACGGGAATGATTAATTATGAATTTTCGATCCCCTGACTTATGAATTTCTTATACAATTCATAATTAATTCATCAATCATTTAAAAACTTCAAAATTTTATAGTGAAAATTATTAAGATGTTCTAAGCATGCTTACAAAACTATGGAATAGAGTTTGACCCGTCGGTATAAGTTTCCTCAGAACAAAATTATATTTTTGCACGTTTTGGTTAAAAATTTAAAATAAATTGAGGCTTATTCTAAATGTTATAAAACTTTTTAGATCTTTTGTATGTATTTTTATAGATGTTTCTACAAATAATCAACTCAAAATTTGATTTATAAGTCGAGGTTTCCATTGTTTTTTTTTTTGGATTTGTAACGCTTTAAAAATTCATAATTAATTGGTTTCTAGTCGGAAAAGTATACTTTTTTTGTGTGTAAAGTCATATTTTTATATCCTAAACATGTCTGCGAAGATCATGAAAAAAATTCATTCTCTAAATCACTTTTTTAGACTTAGCATATATTAGAGGATTAAAGGTAAGATGAATTTCAAATTATAAGGTTAATATGTGTTTTTATTTTTACAGGGTCATTTTTCATAATTTAAGTATATTACATTGTGTCAATTTGAACAATTAACCCATATAAAATTTAAAAATTAAAATGACTAATCTAATACTAACATTAAACTTAAATGACCTTAACATGCATTTAGTCTATTTTAGATGTATATATGATCTACCATGCCTAAAAAAAATGTATGATCTACCAATTATTCTTAATTGTGTGGTCCCATCAATAATACTTATATCTTTAAAGGAAAAAAAAATAGAATTCATTTTCATATTTAACGTTTTTTGTCAAAAACAAAAATACACTTAATAAGAAATCAGAGACCATTCATTCAATCCAATAATGTACCAACATATAATAAAATATAGAATTCATTTTCAGTTTGAACTTTTTTTTTTTTTTGGTTAAAATACAATGCAGTGTGTCACATTTTTCATGTTCCTCTTATTCAATCCAATAATGTTGGCAACATATATAAGCAGCTACCCCCAACTGAAAGTCTGAAAATGTCATTTTCTACCATTCACTACAGAACAAAACAGTGGGGCCTGCGATGGCAATCTTTCCGGTAGTGTTATTTCAACATGTTGCTAACGTTTGTTTCTTAAGATATATATGAAGTTAGTATATAGTTTTTTCAAACTCTTTCCATCTTATTAAGAACATTTCAAGAAGCTAGCTAGATATTGATGCTTTGAGTTTGAGCCTTTGAGGTGAATATATTATATTATTGCTCGCTAAGGAATAGTTGCAGCACCCTTACTTTGTCAAAGGTAAGTTTCTTAGTTTATCTAATTTTATGTTTTAGTGTATTGATTCAAAATGAAGAAATTAAATTTTATAATTCTATGCCATGCATGCCACACATGATACTTTGTAGTGTGTAGAGTAAATGACAAATGATACTTTGTATTCTATGATGATAAATTTTTATGTTGAATTTGCATTTACATTTCAGGCATGATTATTTACATTATGTCAGATTTGTTTCTATGACAAATAATTATCTGAGTAGGAACTGAAAATATCTAGACCACTTTTATATTTAGGTATTTAACAGTTTTCTTTTCTTCTCTCAAAAAAAAAAACAGTTTTCTTTTCCAACCTTTTGTTAAGAATTCCACGTGGATGAGATATGACGTGACAATATATTTATAAATAAGAGTATAAAGAAGTTCATTATTCGTTTTTTTATTGGATTGGGATGGGACTATCCGGTGAGGAATTCCCTTCTTCTTTCATTTCATTACTCCTTTCTTTTAACTTTCAAGGCTGCTTAATCCGTAGTTGAAAAAAGGTCTCGTATCCCGAGATCTTGTAAGATTGATTGGTTATGTCCAACTTAAATTCTAATACTTTTTATCTTTAACAATAATTCCATCAATTTTCATGCATTTCTTTAAGCATTGCATTTTTTTAACCTCTTTCAAGAAGAAATATCTTGAGAATAAATGATGTAAGTAAAGTCTAACTAAAGATTGTTTGAGTTTGAACTTATACTCGCGATCAATTTAAGCCTTAATGGAAAGGTAATAATCATTTGAATCCAACTACTTGTTCATTAACATTGTATTTAATAACAGAATTATTGTGAATTAGATAGATGGTCCCATGTTTGTTAAAAACCAATTTTTCTTTATTGAATGGTCCCATCATTAATATTTATGTCTTCAACTTGTTCTTGGTTGGTTCCTTAATCATTAGCTTCATTAGATTTTCTTCTTATAGATGGATTCTATGAACAAGACATGGCTGGTGTTACCTTTTCTTCTCTTGTCTGCAAACTATTTGAAACAATGTGTCAGTGGAAAATCCCAAGTGCCTTGTGTATTCATCTTTGGAGATTCTTTATCTGATAGTGGAAATAACAATAACCTTCCTACCTCTGCAAAATCTAATTACAAACCTTATGGAATCGACTTTCCGATGGGCCCAACCGGAAGATTTACTAACGGTCGAACTTCAATTGACATAATAAGTAACAATTCTTTCAGCATCTATATTATGATTATGAAATCTGATTCTCTCTTTTTAATTAAGCTCAAACTCAAGTCCTTTTGATTGCAGCTCAACTTCTTGGATTTGAAAAATTCATTCCACCATTTGCAAACATCAGTGGTTCAGACATACTCAAAGGTGTGAATTATGCATCTGGTGGAGCTGGAATTCGTATTGAGACAGGCATGAATATGGTATAATTAAATCATAAATCAATGAATCTTTTCATTTATTTGATTGTTCATCTTTCTCCTTAATTTGTTTTTTGTAGATGACTGAGATTTAGGAAGCACTGACACACCTAATACTGACATAATTAAATGTAATAACATGTGTCGTTTTGTTAGTGTCAGACACACCTTCTATCAAAAGTGTCGATGCTACAAACTTATGTTACATTTCTCATACATATGCCACTGACCAAATTAATGTTATGTCCATACAGGGTTTTGTTATAAGCTTGGGATTACAATTAAAAAATCACAAAGTTATAGTTTCTCAAATTGCTAGCAGACTTGGAGGTATTGACAAAGCTCAACAATACCTTAACAAATGCTTGTATTATGTGAATATTGGAAGTAATGATTACATAAACAATTACTTTCTTCCCCAATTCTACCCAACAAGTCACACTTATAGCCCTGAGCAGTATGCAGAAGCTCTAATTCAAGAGTTATCTTTGAATTTACTGGTATATGACCACTTAAAATCTATGTGTTTTACTATTGCTTTCACTAATTGATTCAATATATTTAATATGATGGTTTATTTGTGCTATTTGATTCCAGGCTCTGCGTGACATTGGAGCGAGAAAATATGTGTTAGTTGGGTTGGGATTTTCAAGCAGTACTCCGTCACTTTTCAATTACAAGCTTAAATCTCTAGTGGAACATTTCAATAATAAGTTCTCTGCTGATTCTAAATTCATATTTATAAACACTACATTAGAGTCAGATGCCCAGTCAGATGGTAATAATTTTGGCTTACTTAAATTTCATTTCACATACTATAATTAACTACAGTTTAATGTGATCGATTGAAGTTTTATACAATATATATAACCATGCTGCATGTTCAATGAATCTCAGGTTTTTTGGTTTCAAATGCTCCTTGTTGTCCATCAAGGCTGGATGGATTGTGTGTTCCTGATGAAAGGCCATGCTATAATAGGAGTGAGTATGTGTTTTGGGATGAAGTCCATCCCACCGAGGCTTGGTACCTACTCACTGCAACAAGAATGTATGATTCATCTAATAATTCAGGGTTCACGTATCCAATGGATATTAAGCACCTTGTTGAACAAGAAATTCAAATGGAATTGGATATCACATCACAGTTTAGTGCCTCGAGTTAAATGTGTTCAAGTTATTTGTATGTGTTCATTCTTTTACTACCTACATTTGATTCAATCTTTTCATATCAAATAACATTATTGTAAACTAGAATGAAACCAAATAAGTGTAATTGGTACCACCTTACGTTTGATTCTATTTGTGTTTGATAGTTTATTTGATAACTTTAGCAAAAGAGGTGACTCACTGTTAAGTGGATGATAATGATGCTAATTAAGTTGGTTTTTACAATTGTTAATGGGTATGTAGAATAAACAAAATCTGACAATTGGTTGGCTTCCAATTGCATAGAGAATATTGAACAATGATAACTTATTCAGTCAAAGAAATGAAAGAACTGAAAAAAACGTGATGAGACATTGTTGCGCAAGTTTTCTGGCATAGTATAGCGTGAAAGTTAAGAGTATAAATATGGTTAGAGTTCCGAGTCTCATTGAAAGACATGCAATCCCGGTTGCTACTACATATAACAAATTATGGTTGAGGATATAACATAATTTATTTGTCTGGTGTTGGAAGTGTAAAACAAGGGTCGCTTTTTATTTGTGCTTGTGCAGGGTACTTGGTTTTGACTATCTGTCAAATTGTGTCAAACTTTGTAGTCTTTACTGTAGTGTGTTTCTCAATAAATTATATTGTGTTCCTTACCTTAATATAAAATAGTTTTAAACGATCAAGACAGAGCACAGTTTAATGAGAATTAGGATAACTAATTAAGCGGGAAGTTGCTTAACCAGAATGTGTTCCAAAGGAAGTTCCTTCTGTTCCACATCAACGCTACCATGAGTTTAGTTCAGTCAAGGTAAAGGGGAAGATGTCACTCAAAGGGAGCTCGTGCACGTTGAGAACCCATCTCAATTGTTGCACGGAAATTAGGGGTTCGTTACATTAATTCTAGCGTGCCTTATCTCAAGATCTTATGTAATAACCCACGTCTGAACCTAGAAATTTAGATTTAATGTTATTTTCTGGATGCTGGACTTCTGCATTTGTTTCTGGTGTTTACATTTTTCTTTGAATCATAAAGAAATGATGCACCTGTTTCGGTGAATTAAGAGCAACTAACGCAAACGACGAAAGAACGGAGATAAGAGTAAGGTGAAATACCAATACACTTGCATATGAGACAACATTTAACAAAGAAACAGCGACTATTCAAAGAAAAAGCAAAAATTTTCTTTCTCCATCATAGCCTACATAATCTAATCTTAACCCAACTTTTCAAAATTTGCATTCAAAATTAATCTGGAATTTGAATTCAGAATTAGTCTTTATACAGTGAATTTTCTGGTTAAATACTCATATAGCTTCCATACAAACCCCTAAAGAATACCAAGTCTCAAATAAAGGGAGAGCTGAGTCCATTCTAACCTGTGGGGGTTTGTAATATATTTAGTTTCAGTTCAGTACTGTGTTGAACAAGTTTTCTGGCATAGTGAGGACTGAGTTTCATTTCATGTGTCTCAGTTGTTGCAAACGTAATGCTTTGCTTGGATCTTGTTTTCCAAATGCCAAGTGAAGTGTGAAAGAAGAGAGTAAATATTAAACATGGACTTTGTTTTAGTCCCACATTGCTAGCAAAGAAACATAACATACGGGAAGTTGTTCTATATAATAACATGGCATGTTAAACTTTAGCAAGTTCAATTTTATAAAGGTGTCCATAAGGCTGCTTCTGCTGCAATGACATTGTTGTAAGCTAACTCAACCTAGACTTTTATTTTTCTATTTCCACTAGTTTGGTAATGCAGTCTTGGCTGTGTCGAGTTTGCATCTATGACATTGGACAGAATAACAAGTACAATTTTTTTCCCAGACCTCATTTGCATTTAATAACTTCAATATTATTGTTATTAAACAAATGGGTAGTGTTAACTTGTGCCCTTAGGACACATGTTAAGAGACCCAAAAGAAGAAACTTTTTTTAAAATTTTGTGCATTCAACTTATTGAAAAGTTAAAAATTAAAAGTAATGCACACATTCTAATACGTTATTTCTATATTTAATTCATTAACTTGTGCCTTAAGGGCACAAGTTAACATTTCCTTAAACAAATTAGTGTCAAGACAAGCACAATCCGTCTTTCTGTTTTTTCTGTTTTATTTAATTGTATACTTATTTTATCGTATTTGATTATAAATGTTTTGGAATATACCACCTATCATATAAAGCAACTAAAAATAGCAAGTTTTTTACCAACGACCGAATTGAAATTGATAGAATCGGCGGCATTCTCTCAACTGAAATACATATTTTGAACTCTTATGTCTCTTTTTTTACCTTAAAATCTTTTCATTCACCATAAACTAAAGTCTTTTTTCTTTGATTGCAGCCCAATTTATGGTTTTGAGAAATTCATTCCAGCATTTGTAAACACTAATGGTTATGACATACTCAAAGGGTTGAAGTGAACTATGCATCAAGGGGAGCTGGAACTAAGCATGACTATGGTATAAAACTATAAATAAATCATAAATCAAAGAAGCATGTCATTTCTTTGATTGTTCATCTTTTATCTCAACTGGTTTTTGGTAGATGGCTAGAGAATTCAACTATGAAGCACTTGCACACACCAGACACGACACATACATGTTCACACTGGTAATAATTTAAGAAAATGACATAATTAAATGAACTTTGGATATATAACCAAACAACATAGTTATCCAATGCATATTAAGCACCATTTTGAACAAGATACTAAGATGGAATTGGAGTCCATAAATGACATTACATCTCAGCTCAGTCCCCTAGTTCAATAGGTTGAAGTTATTTGTATGAATTCATTCAAATTGAGCCAAATAAGTTTTTCATTGATTACATGATGTAAATGACCTTTATTGAATTGTTTATAGTTTTGCATTTTTATATTCAACCAATGGATTGCTTTCAGGTTATGCAATGGTGTTTTCATGCAGAATGAAAACAATAATGGAAATTGAGATTCATTCTAGTAAACGTTCATATATAGGCTAGTCATAACGAAACTGTGTGAAATCAACATATTCAGCAAAACAATATTATAATACTCACATATTCCAGCCAGAAACTCATAAAAAATTGTCACAAGAAACATAAGCTCGGTCAAAAGAAGATACCTAACCCTCCACTGTCTAAAACAAAAGAGCACATGACACACACCAATTTTGTTTTGATCAAAAATTTCATTGTCATATTCACGTGAGCTAACAAATAAAATATAACCTTTCAAAAATAAAATTATAAGGAGCGTTATCCCCTAAAAAAAAGTATAAGCAGCCTTTCATACAATAAAATTATACTACTTTTTTTTTGTTGAGGAAATAAAATTATACTACTATAATGAGCCATGCGCTACACCATTTGCCATAAATAATAAAATAAAAATGGTTGACCCTAAAAAATAGCAAGTGATATATTTTCACACCTCATAAAAGATATATAATTCAGCAAATTGTCCCTAAAAAAAAAATCAGCAAATTGATTCACCAAAAACACACGCAATTTTGTAAAGTAATTTAAAATTCTATTAGAAATAAGAATATGTAAATAATTATTATATTTATTACAATACTTTTATTAGAATATGTAGATATCTTTTATATTTAGTATGTATCTTTTATTATTGGTAGCGTATTGATAGTTAAGTCGTTAGTATCTTGACTATTAAAGATGTTACCAAACGCAAAAGATACATACTAAATATAAAAGATATTGAACATTTTAATAAAGATATATATTAAATATAAAAGATATTTACATATTCTAATAGAATTATTGTCTTTTTTTTAAATAATCAAAGAGAATTCTTTATTTATTTATTTATTGATCATGATCTGTTTATTTTTGGTTTGTACGATGACTATTATTCTTTCAAGATTCGAAGATCACATATAGATACAAAAAGAAATGATAAATATTAATTAACTTGCCAAATCTCGTTGTCGATGCTTCATTATAATACTTGTTCTGATATTTTGACAACAAACACCATATATACACACTCTCTATTTTGTGATCAATAGAGACTCATCTACTATATCCCAATTTTCATACTACTTAGAGAAATTGATGGCTTTTAAGGCTAAAACATGGTTGGTTTTGCATCTTCTTCTCTTTGCTGCATGTTTCATGCAACATTGTGTCCATGGAGAATTAACTCAAGTGCCTTGCCTTTTTATATTTGGTGACTCCTTGTCTGACAGTGGGAACAACAACAATCTTCAAACTCATGCAAAACCTAATTACAAACCATACGGCATCGACTTCTTAAAAGGGCGTCCAACAGGAAGATTCACCAATGGTCGAACATCAATTGATATAATTGGTAATATCATATGCACCATTAAAATCACTTATCCTTATATCTATCTATTTATATGTCTATTGATTTCTCTTACTTTAGAATTTATTGTAAATTCAATATCAATGTTTTAATGTTGAGCACTACTATTAAGCACGACACTTTAACGCACGACAAACACACGACTTGTTAAATGAGTGGATGACACATGCACACTATATTGGGAGAGAGAATAAAAGCAAAGTTGTGTTTAATTTGCATCTAAAAGTTATAATATGTCGTGTCCTTTTCGTGATTGTAATATGTCTGGCCAACAAGCAATATCCTTTAATTTTTTGGATGGATGAGTTTAACTTCTTCAAAAAAGTATTTTATAATTTTTTGGATTTGTAAAATGACGGGGGAGGAGATCCTCTCCAGTGCATTTCCCTCAAATGAAATCTCATTCAATCCTTTTCTTTTACCACCTGCAGTTTTAATTATTAAAAAAATAATTAAAATGGATAAAGGGTACTGAATTCTCTGGTGAATAATCACACTAGAGCGAATCTTTTTCTGACGTGGTTATCACTACTCAACCTCACACTTGTTGAGCTAGACTTTAGAAACTCAAAACCAAGATTTTAAATTTTAATCTGCATTTCCGGTGGTTAAGTGCACACTTCATATTGGTTAGAAACTTTGTTAATGGTCCTCGTGGTACGGGCAATACATAATATTTGTAAGATTTATGGTTTAAACCCGACCAAAAAAGAAACTTTGTTCATATGATCACGGATATAATTAAATACTCCTTATGGATTCGCTTGTTACAAATTTTGAAAAAAGTGATTTTCATTTTTAATAAGTTAGAGATTAATGTTTAGAGATTTTAAGAGAAACTGTTCAAAATAACTTATCCATTGAAGCAATTTTAGATGTTTTATTCAAATTCATATTTTTTCTTTAAAAAAAAACTACAAACATATGATAACGTGTGTGTATTCTTTGTTGTATTTCCATATCTATTTTTTTTTTTTGTTGAACTCACACAAGCTAATGATTTACTGTTGTAGGCCAACTGCTAGGATTCAAGAAATTCATCCCACCCTTTGCAAACACTATTGGTTCAGACATACTTAAAGGTGTTAACTATGCATCTGGTGCAGCTGGAATTCGCAATGAGACCGGCAAACTTAATGTGGTATGGTGTGTGTATTTCATCTTTATTCGTTCACCCTCTATATATAATTGATTAATATTTGGTATGCTTTAAAATTTAGATGATGTATTCATATTTTCAATGATCGATTAATATATGCAGGGTGATAATATCGCTTTAGGATTACAAATAAAAAATCATAAAAAAATAGTTTCCAGAATTGCTGCCAAGCTTGGAGGTTTGCCAAAAGCCAAACATCATTTGAATAAGTGCTTGTATTATGTTAATATAGGAAGCAACGACTACATAAACAATTACTACCAACCCTTACTCTACTCAACAAGTCACATCTATAACCCCGAACAGTATGCTAAAATTCTTATCAACCAATTATCCCATTATATACAGGTATATATATTCTAATTTTTCCTCTCAAAAAATACATCTTTTAATTTTTTTTTGTTATGTGAAATAAGATAAAATGCTAATTTTGGTGGACAGACTTTGCATAAAGTTGGGGCAAGAAAATTTGTGCTAGTTGGACTGGGCCAAATAGGTTGTACCCCACATGCCATCGCTACAAGTGGGAAACTTGGATTATGTGCTGAAAAGCAAAATATTGATACATTAATTTTCAGTCACAAGCTTAGATCTCTTGTAGATAAATTCAATATCCAACATCATGATTCCAAATTTATCTTTATAAATAGTACTGCTGGCACCCTAGACAGTTCACTTGGTAAGCATTTCATTTAATTTTAATGCATATTCTAGATTAATAATTTTAATGCCATATATATATATATGATCTTTTTGTATTTCAGGTTTTAAAGTGGTGAATGCTCCTTGTTGTCCAGTGGGGTTGGATGGGATGTGTATTCGTGATTCAATACCATGCTCAAATAGAAATGAGTACCTTTTTTACGATGGATTTCATCCCACATCAGCTCTTAACAACATCACTGCATTAACTTCGTACAATAGTTTTTCTAATCCAAAGATGACGTATCCAATGGATATCAAACACCTTGCTCATCATATCATTATTTAAATTAGTTCAAACCTAAAAATGTCCTTAAATAAGCTTAGCTTGTTTGCATGAATGAGGATTGATATACTAATCCTTAATGTTATCTTGGGGTGTTGTGATCATTTCTCATCAGTTGTAATAATGTCATAAATTGTAACAAATTTGAGCCTATCTTTGTAACTGATTTGAACATGTTTTTTATGCTTGAAAATTAGTTGAATATGACATACAAAGCGGTGACAAATATATATGATCAATCTTCCGGAACTATCCACCCATCTTAAATGAGATTAAACCAATTGAGCTCATAAGTAATAAGGTCTTACACCTCATTTGAAGAATTTATTTAAGTCCTTAAAATTATTCCTCCTACACTATTTTCGAATTCCCCATTTTAAGAGGATTTGGTATGATGAGGAATAATAATAAATTCCATCATTCAAGTTGGAGGACAATCTTTTTATTTTCTATCTTCCTTTTCTCTTTCTTTTTGTCCAAAGTCCTCCCCTCATATACACCTGAACAGACCTTTAATCCTCATTACTTAGTCCAACATCCATGAACTATAATGAGTAGGAGCAATGGAGAACGATACAGAACAACAAAGAGAAAAATAAATTTAAATCCCAATACCTAACCTACTTACCTTTCTAGTAGAAAACGGGTCCAATAAATTGTAAGTAGATTGCTAAAAAATAGAATTGTGACAATAGAAAAAACTAAATGAAAAAAAATACTTTTAAATTGACCCGATGAGGTGGCAAACACTAGTTTTAAACTGGATTAGTTGTCTCAGGACGAGTTTGTTAATTTACCCGTTAACGTAAGGGTAAAAAATTAAATGTAACAACTAGTATGTAATGTGTTGATATTGGTCCATTTGATTATTCCTCAAGTAATAAACTTTTACAATAAATCGCTAAATCCAATATAATTCAACATTAGTTAAAAAAAGATTGTGGGTTCCAGTTGTGATAGTTCTTTTGAAGTTTGAACAATAATTGTTAAGTGAATTAATGCGTTGTTTGGTGTAATTTAGCTTCAATCACAATGATTACACTTTTATGGTGGAATATGATAATTATTTTGTATTGTTGACGACAACTATAAGGCATATGTATCATTTTTTATAAATGTAGATATAGTGTTGGTTGAAAATATACATGTTGTAAAGGAAGATGGACATTAAGATTATGTATATGATCTATAGTTTTTTTTTACAAGATACACCGATTAGAAACACTTTAATTTTATATTTGACTATTTTCTTTCTCTTATACTCTTGTGTTAGATATTTGTTTCGGAGAATGTAAGTGTATTGGGGTTGTGGGGTGGCTTGAGAGTAGTCTATGTTTTGTAACAGTTTTTACGTAGTGTTTTTTTTTTTTAGAGAAGTTTTTACGTACTGTTATTCTGTTTTTTTTTTTTTT